>ENA-OOXA01000844-OOXA01000844.1-human-gut-metagenome-genome-assembly--contig:-NODE-844-length-19657-cov-2.568156_pt1 | contig 19657 bp, 11 predicted proteins | sample MGYA00241581_ERZ501331 | MGnify/ENA primary metagenome ERZ501331 (study PRJEB25962, sample SAMEA2042982) | human gut metagenome | biome: human gut; feature: human-associated habitat; material: faeces...
AATTCAATGTAAACATACTCATCAATATTAGTATAGAGAAATTTATTTGTCAAGGGGCGAAGTGAAAATATTTCCATTTCTGAAAAATAAGATCTGATCTTATTCCCATCAATTTTATTTCTATCCTATTTCTATTACTTGTTGGCTTGTATGGAAAGGGAGGACATGGTATACTGTTTCTATTAATGCGTTATATATTATTACATACCAGGAGGTAAGAAAATGTTTGGATTTGATGAAATTACAAAAGTAGATCCTGAAGTTGCGGCAGCAATGACGGATGAATTGAACAGACAGAATAACAATCTGGAGCTGATCGCATCAGAGAATATCGTATCAAAGGCAGTTATGGCAGCCATGGGAAGCCATCTGACTAACAAATACGCAGAAGGTTATCCTGGAAAGAGATATTATGGCGGATGCCAGTATGTAGACGTAGTGGAAGATCTTGCCAGAGAGCGTGCAAAAGAATTATTTGGATGTGAATATGTAAATGTTCAGCCACATTCCGGAGCACAAGCCAATATGGCAGTATTTTTTGCTATTTTAAATCCTGGCGATACGTTTATGGGAATGAATCTGGATCATGGCGGACATCTGACACATGGATCACCTGTAAATATGTCCGGTAAATATTTCCACTGTGTACCTTATGGTGTAAATGATGATGGTTTTATAGATTATGACAAGGTTCTTGAGATCGCAAAGGAATGCAAGCCAAAGTTGATCGTAGCGGGTGCGTCTGCATATGCAAGAGCAATCGATTTCAAGAGATTCCGTGAGATTGCAGATGAGGTTGGTGCATATCTGATGGTAGATATGGCACATATCGCAGGTCTTGTAGCAGCAGGCCTTCATATGAGCCCGATTCCATATGCACATGTTACAACAACTACTACTCATAAGACACTTCGTGGACCTAGAGGTGGTATGATCATGTGCAGCAACGAGATCAATGAGAAATTCAACTTCAATAAGGCAGTATTCCCTGGTATCCAGGGCGGACCTCTGATGCATGTCATCGCAGGTAAGGCAGTATGTTTAAAGGAAGCATTACAGCCGGAATATAAAGAGTATCAGGCACAGGTTGTAAAGAATGCAGCAGCACTTGCATCTGCATTAATGGCAAGAGGCTTCAATATCGTATCAGGTGGTACAGATAACCACCTTATGCTGGTGGATCTTCAGAATCTGGACCGTACCGGTAAGGAAGTAGAGAAGCTTTTAGATGAGGTTCATATCACTGTAAATAAGAACACAGTACCAAATGATCCAAAATCTCCGTTTGTAACAAGCGGTATCCGTATCGGAACACCGGCGGTTACAACCAGAGGTGCAAATGAAGCTGATATGGAGACAATTGCTGAGGCGATCAAGGCAGCAGTGATTGATGATGACAAGGCAAAAGCAGAAGCACTTGTTAAGAGTATTGTAGAGAAGTATCCACTGTATGCATAAGGTTGTTATATGGAAGATTTATTTGACGAGAAGCTGTTAGAAGCGATTCGGCTTGCAGAAGCATTGCAGGATGGACAGTCAGAAGAAAAAGAGTCAGAAGGAAAAAAGACAGAAGTAAAACAGGAAACCGAAAACAGCCGTCCGGTTAGCCGGACGGAAGAACCGGTTGCTGCTCCGGTTCCGCAGACTGGTGAGGAAGCAGTCAATCAGCTTATAAAAGAGATCGTGCAGGAAACACAGGAAGAGATCGCTGCCGAAGGTATCCAGACAGAGGATATCAGAAAAGAATTTTTTCAGAAGAAGGCAGAGAAAGCGAAAAGGGAAAAGAAGAAGCTGGATCCGGAACTGGAATCCAGACCGGTATATGCACCCAAAAAGCTGAAAGATCCATGGAGTCTCAGGAAAAAGGTCTGTGTGATCCTGCTTGTTGTGATTCTGGTTGTGACCGGGATCCCTGCCGGTATATTTGCCAGAATGTATATGAATGGAAAGAACCGGCTGGCAGAAAATGCGCAGGGAGAAAAGGTGAGTTTTCATACAGACGGATCTTCTTCAACGGCTATCACATATAAAGGAAAGAACTACGTTTATAATACAGATACCGTATCGATTCTGGTATTTGGTGTTGATAATTCCGAGTATGTGTCGAAGGAATCGGAAAAGAACGAAGAACCGAAGACAACAGAGGCGGCAACAGAGGAAACAAAGCCCCAAAAGTCAAAGAAGTCAAAGAAAACCTCAGAGGATACAGAAGCTACGACGGAAGCAGATCTCAGAGACAGAGATGATGCCCTGACCTATTCGGATGCAAATGGATCTGAATATGTCCGATATGGCGGAAGGATTGATCTGTGCTTCCTGGTGGTATTTGATCTTCGAAATGATAAGCTTCACGTTATTAATATAAATCGTGACAGTATGACAGATGTGGATGTTAAAACCATAGAAGGAAAAACAGTACTTACAGACCGGATGCAGATCGGACTGGCGTATGGTTATGGGGATGGAGAGATCGTCAGTTGTGAGAATTTTACACATGCGGTATCCGGACTGATGTATAATCTTCCGATTAACGGTTATGTGGCCTTTGACATGGATGCAATGGCAGATATCAATGACGTCCTGAGCGGGGTAACATTGACAGCCAGAGATACGATCAGTGAGAATGTCTTTGAGAAGGATGTAGTCACTTTACAGGGCAATGATGCATACCGGTATCTGGAAAAGATGGATACGGTAACGGATGCAGTCGGTGAACACGGCAGGCGGATGGAACGTCAGAGTCAGTATCTGGCAGGCTGGCTGGAGCGGTTTGAACAGTGCTATTCCGATGATAAGGGAATTATAAAGAAGGTATACGAGGCAGCAAGTCCATATCTGCAGACGAATCTGGACAGAGATGCCTGCCTGTATCTGTTCAGCAGAATGCGTGGAATGGATATAGCAGTTGCAGAGAAGGATATACAGAAGCTTCCGGGAACGTATGAACGCCCTGCTCATTTCGATGAGTATCAGGTGGATACGGGAAGTCTGGTAGAAGAGATGCTGGATATCTTCTATATTCCAACCAGTTAGTTTGACATATTATAAAATAAAAATAAAAAATATCCCAAATGCGGATTGAAGCGGCATGCAAAAAATGGTAAAATTCACTTAAATTTTGTTCGCGCGGAACTGCATTTGGGGTATTTTTTTTATGTAATATCATAGGAGACAGGATGAAATGAAAAATATGCACAGAGTGGCAGTACAAATGTAGAGACATCTTGTATAAAGTGTATAATACAGCGGGCATAACAGCAAGGAGGGCATTTTAGAAGCATGAGAGAACATGGAAAAAGAGCGGCAGCATGGTTCCTTACCGTTGTCATGGTCATCACGATGATCATGCCGTATGGCGGGGCAGGAATTCCATTTGTAGGTTGGGTGAAGGCAGCGGATCTGATCGATCTGTCCGGAAAGGATGGAGCACATAAGGTTACTGTTGTAGCAACGACGGAAACCGGTCTTGGTAATTATTATACCGGAGAGGCGATCGAAGCACCGGTTACGGTAAAGGTAGATGGGGAGGAAGTACCGTCGGACTGTTATGATGTGGTATACACAAATAACGTGAACGTGTCAACTGCAACCAAGCTTGCCGTGGCAACGATAACCGGTAAACCGGAAAAGGGTTATACAGGAAGCAATACGGCAAAATTCAAGATCCGTGTCACACCGATCAATAAAGCAACGGTCAAATTTGCATCCGATATGACAATTGTATCCGGCAAGTATTATGTCCCATATGTAAAAAATCTGGCAAATTCTCCGACAGTCCAATCGGTTATCTGGAATGGAAAGGTTCTGGTAGCGGAGAAAGATTATTATGAGAATGTTACTCTTTCAGAGAATTATCTGGAGATTGGTTCTAAGGGAACAACAGCGATTAAGGGAATGAATAATTTCAGTGGTTCCAAAACCTATACCTGGTATCTGAAGGCTGCCAATATCCAGGATCAGATCATCACATTGAGCAACTCCAATTACAGCTATGATGGAAAGGAAAAGAAGCCGTCGGTTACGATCGCTGATGTGAACTCCTGGCTGGATGAGAATAATGATTATCAGTATCTGGAAGAAGGCGTGGATTATACACTTTCTTACAGCAGCAATATAAATCCGGGAACCGCAACCGTGACGATCACAGGTAAGGATTGTTATACCGGAAGCACATCCCTGAACTATACGATCAGCAGTGGAAGTGCAGCCTTAAAGGATATATCACAGACGACCGTGAATGTAGCATCATGTACATATAATGGACAGGCACAGACACCGGCTGTCACGGTAAAGGATGGAAGCACGACATTAAAGCAGGGAACGGATTATACGGTATCCTATTCCGCAAATACAAATGCAGGAAATGGAACGGTTCTGATCAGTGGATGCGGCAAATATACAAATACAAAGTCCCTCACTTTTAAGATCAATCCAAGAGATATTTCAAAGGCGACTTTGACGGCAGAGCCTGCAACATATAAATATGGAGCAGAAGTATTTTCACCAAAGATCAGTGTTTATGACAGCAAACTGGGAACAACATTGACGAATAAAACCGATTATACAGTTGCAAGCTATGTAGCAAAGACAGCCGGTACGGTTTCAATCAGTGCGACAGGAAAAGGCAATTATACAGGAACCGTTACCGGTACATTGACCGTCAATCCTTTGGATGTGACGAATACAGCAAAGGTAACATTGAATCAGACATCCTTTGATCAGACCGGTGCAGAGATCAGACCGACAGTAACGTCGGTCACTTCAGATGGATATACACTGACCGAAGGAACGGATTATACGGTATCTTATAAAGATAATGTAGCAGCCGGCAATCTGGCAAAGGTAATTGTTACGTTTAAGGGAAACTATACAGGTTCCAAAACTGTATATTTTACGATCGTTTCTTCCCTGCCGGATCTGTCAGGGGCAGTGTGCAGTACAATTGCAGATCAGACCTATACTGGAGCACAGATCAAACCGGAGGTTACAGTGACCTATGATGGCAAAACACTGACGAAGGACAGCGATTACACCGTTTCATATGGCGCAAATGTCAACTGTGGTACAGGTACGGTTACGATCACCGGAAAGAACGGATACAGTGGAACGAAATCTGTAAATTTCAAGATCAGTGCAAGAGCGCTGGCAGATTGCTCGCTCAGTTATGATGAGAGCGTAAAATGGACAGGAAGTGCCGTAACTCCGAATATCCGTATCACACATGGTCAGAAGCTCTTAATAGAGGGTACGGATTATACCGTTGCTTATTCCAATAATATAAATGAGACAACGGCAGCGACTGCTACAGTGACAGGAAAAGGTAATTTTACAGGAAGAAAAGTACTGACATATAAGATCACCAGAGAGCGTACGGACGTCAATGCTTCAACGATTACAGTCGATGCGATCGCAGACCAGGAATACAATGCAGGACAGGGACTCCGACCTGCTGTTACAGTCAGAAATGGTGGTACGATCCTTACTCTGAATACAGATTATACGGTTACTTACACCAATAACTATACTGCAGGATCTACAGCAATAGTAACCATTACGGGAATCAATGATTATACAGGAACAAGAACAGCAACCTTTAATGTTGTTGCACTTGATCTGACAAATGCAAAGGTTGTTTTGGAAGCAGATAGTTATGAATATACAGGCATGCCACAGACTCCGGGTGTTACATCCTTTACAACTGTATCCGGAAAGACCTACACCAGTATGACGAATTTCACTGTGAATTATTCGAATAATACAAACTGCGGAACGGCAACGGTAACTATAAAAGGGAAAAATGCAAACTTTACAGGAAATGCAGTGGGAACATTTACTGTTACAAAGAAATCGATCAAGGGAGCGGTTTTCAGTAATATTACAGCATGTACATTTACAGGAAGTGAGCAGAAGCCGACAGCAACCGTAAAGATTGGAACTACGACGCTGGCTGCCAATACAGATTATGGATTATCATATGAAAATAATATTAATGCCGGTACAGGAACGATTACAGCAACCGGAAAAGGCAACTACAGCGGAAGTGCAAAGACGACCTTCACGATTGCAGCCAGAGCTATCACATCCTGTAAAGCAGAATACAGCAAAGAGATGATATATACCGGATCCGAGGTAAAGCCTTCTGTAAAACTGACCTATGGTTCCTACGAACTGAAGGCGGGAACGGATTACACTGTTTCCTATAGCAATAATATAAATGAAACAGACAGTGCATCGATCCGGATCACAGGAAATGGAAACTTCAGCGGTACACAGACATGTACATTTAAGATCACAAAGATCGTAACAAACATCAATGACAGTTCGATCAGCATAGCATCGATCGGAGATCAGGAGTATCAGGGAGGCGAAGCCATTATTCCGAAGCTCAGGATCACACAGGATGGAGTTACTCTGGTAGAAGGTGAGAGTTATACTATAACAGTAACCAACAATAAGACGGTCGGTTCCACTGCAACCATTACGATACAGGGAATCGGAGCATATACAGGTACAAGATCCCTGACATTTAAGATCGTGGCGGCAGATATTACAGGTGCAGAAGTAGCACTTGTACAGCGGTCATATGAATATACAGGTGCGGCATTTACACCGGCAGTTGTAAGCCTTACAACCACAGGTGGAAAGCGGATCACAAATCTGTCAGAATTCAGTGTTTCATATTCTGGCAATACCAATGTCGGAACTGCAACTGTTACTGTGACCGGAACCGGCAGTAATTATAAGGGAACCACAACCGGAACTTTTGTGATCACGAAGAAGGCGCTGAATGATTCTCTGGTAATGAATATGGGTACAGTGACCTACACAGGATCTGCACTAAGTCCGGATATTACAGTAACCTTTAATGGTAAAACGCTTACAAAGGGCAAGGATTATGCAGTTGCATTTACAAATAACATCAATGCCGGAACTGCAAAAGCAAAGATAACAGGTCTTGGCAATTATGATGGAACAGTTGAAAAGACTTTTACCATTCTGCCTTTTGATATAAATAATGGCGGTTTTATCATGGTTACAGGTTCTCCATATACCTATACAGGAGGAGAACTGAAACCGGGATTCACTGTTATGATAAGTGGAAGATCACTGGCGGCTGTAAACTATGACGTGGCATATTCCAACAATGTCAATGTCGGAACTGCAACGATCACAGTTACAGGCAAAGGCAATTATAAGGGAACGATAACTGAAAACTTTACGATCCAGGCGAAGCCTCTGAAAGACGCTTCTGTGACTTATGCAAATCTGATGTCATATACAGGAAAGCAGGTTTGTCCGGAAGTAAAGGTAATGGATGGAGCAGTTGAGCTGAAGCAAAATGTTGATTATGATGTCAGCTATCAGAACAATACAGAAGTGACAACATCTGCACGGATCCAGATCACAGGAAAAGGAAATTATACAGGAACAATAGACCGGTATTTCTCAATTCAGAAACAGGAGATCAATCTCAAGGATGCAGAGATAACGGCAGAGGACCAGACTTATAACGGCAGGGAACAGAAGCCGGCTGTTATAGTAAAGGTATCCGGCAGAGTGATCGATCCATCCGAATACAGTGTGCTCTATTCTGAAAATATCAATGCCGGAACTGCAAGAATCACGGTAAATGGTCTTTCGGATTCCTTTAAAAATACAGGATATGGAACCTTTACGATCCTTCCAAAACAGATAGAGAAATGTAAAGTGTCCTATACAAAGAGCGTATCCTATACAGGAAAGGCTGTCACACCTTCCGTTATTGTCAAGGATACAGCAAGAAATGCAGTGCTGAGCGCCGGTGCATCTGCAGACTATACGGTATCGTATCAGTCTAATATAGAGCCGACAACCAAGGCTGTGATACAGATTACAGGAAATGGAAATTACACCGGTACATTGACACAGTATTTTGCAATTGTAAAACAGACAACACCGGTTACAAAGACAGATCTGTCTGCGGCAGTTATAACGGTGGCAGATCAGACTTACACCGGAAAAGCGTTAACACCTGCAGTTACTGTTACATTAAAGGGTAAGGTGCTGAAGCTGAATACAGATTACATGGCAGCATATTCCAACAATACAAATGTTGGTACAGCGAAGGTTGTGATAACCGGAAAAGGAAATTATACAGGAAGTGCGTCAAAGACATTTGCGATTAAGGCAAAGACCACACCGAATGTGAAGAAGCCTGGTGTAACGAAAAAGATTACAGTAAGCAAGATCAAGACAACTTCTGCAAAGATCACATGGAAGAAGGTATCTGATGCAGATGGATATATGATCTACCAGAAGCAGGGCTCCGGCAAGAAGAAACTTATAAAAACGGTGGGTAAGAATGCATCTTCTTACAGTGCGAAGAAGCTGAAAGCAGGAACCAAATACACTTATAGTGTATATGCTTATAAGAAGTCAGGAAACTCTAAGATAAAGGGCAAAGAGAAGAGTAAGGCATTTGTAACGAAGCCATCAAAGGTAAAATCAGTAAAGACGACAGCAAAATCAAAGGCATGTAAGATAAGCTGGAAGAAGGTAGCCGGTGCCAGTGGATATCAGGTATATATGGCAACCTCAAAGAAAGGCAAGTATAAGAAGATCGGCGATACAAAGAAGCTGAATCTGACAAAGAAGAGCCTGAAAAAAGGAAAGACATATTATTTCAAGGTCAGAGCATACAAAACTCTGAATAAGAAAAAAACATATGGTGCTTATTCCGTTAAAGTAAAAGCGAAGATTAAATAAGCGGGAAAATAAAAAACAGCCATTGATGAAAAGGAAGCCGGATCCATATACGGATCCGTTTCCAACGCATCGATGGCTGTTTGTTATGGGTGAAATTATAAATATTATTTTGGCTGCTGATATGGAAGACAGGTTAAATGAATTCTGTAAAAAATGTATCTGCCATATGTTCCAGAAATTCAATGACTGCATCATATGGAAAAATCTCAGCACGGGTGACGGAAGCTTCCGGGGCAGGTGACGGATTCTGAATAATGTACGTCTGCAGAGCTTTTGTGATCTGTGACGGATCTTCCGGCCGGCATTCTGTAATATGTACAAGCTCCGGCTGATAAGTGATTTGTTCCGGTATATATGGATGAAAGTCTTTTAGTAGACGTGGATTGATCCTATCATATTCTCCATAAAAGTACCGGTCAGAGAAAAATTCTGCCAGAGGAATCTTTTTTTCCGGTTGTGAGAAAATGTGAACATACAAAGGGTGTCTTGTATCAAAACAGGTATTTCCTGCGGTATCTTCTATAGTGAAATATTCCGGCCAGAAATCAGTCACATAATGAGTATCCAGATGGAGATGTGCCAGGATGCCATAGTCAGCCGGTGACAATATCGCATCATCCGGGTAGAGGGCACGGATATGAGCAAGCTCCGGATATTTTGTGATCAGGTTCTTCTGCCATGCCGGACGGAAATGCGTTTTTTCTTTATTATCCGTGATATCCGGCAGGATACAGCCGAGGAGAAACTGTTCAGGGGCGGATTTTATTGCCGACAGATGGGAATCTGCCGCAGAAGTTACACCTGTATTTATTTTATTGATTATCATTTCACCCTCGATCAGATGCATCAGAAAACCGGGCATGCGACTTAAACCTCCTGTAGATCATAAGTTAAAGAAATAATAGTGACTTTTAATGGGGATGTCAAGCCGGAGAAAAGAATATTGACGTATGACAAAAAAGAATATAAAGTTAGCGGTAGAAACAAAGTATCGAAAAGAAAGAGGAGGTACTTATGGGATCAAAGATCTGTCCAATATGTGATGGAAAAGTAAACAGTATTAATTTTTGCAAAACCTGTAAACGATTTGTGACACCGATTGAAACCAGTCACACCTTTTATCTGAACGAAAGACGAGAGCCTGAAGATTATCAGAGAGAGTATCAATATAGTGGGGATGTATCGGACTACAGTGCGGACAAACCTGAAGTTGAGGATGAAGTAACAGATTGCCATGATGAGTTTGAAACCGAGCTTCCGAAATGGGCGAATCGTACTCCAACATCGGCAAAACCTATACCGAATCCGGATACGACCTATACGACAAAGAAGAAATCGAAAAAAGCAGAGGGCGTGATCTCTGGTCTGCTTTTTCTGGCTGCAATTGGAGTATGTTTCCGGACGAGCAGTTTGTGGGATGTATGGCAGCAGTACCGGGATGAGCAGGAGCTGCAGGACTCGCTGGATGAAATGCATGAGATGATGGATGAACAAGATGAGGATATGTTTGTAGATGAGGACGGATACAGTTACCGTTATATCTATCAGCCGGGAGAAATTACGGATTATGGTACAGACAGTCTGGTCGGATTATCGGCTGATGAGGTGTTCGACCGGGGAGAAGCCTGTGATGGTGTGGCTCATTATGAGGGTGTCACCAGTGATGAGTTGGAGGCTGATTTTTTACAGAATGCGGAGGAAGATGGCATTTTATTTGAAGATACAAGTACAGGAACTGCCGGAAATCTGAGTTTGTATGAATACTCGTATCAAAATGGAGATACATTTACATACTATAACAAAGAAAAGTATATTTCAGATGACGAATGTGGCATTGATGTGAGCATAAACAGTGATCTGAACACACAGGCGATCCACTCTGTCCGTATATGGCAGTATCCTCCGGATGTCGATGACGGTTTCTGTCTGGATCAGATCTATGAAGATCTGGTAATGGCACTTGAGGATGAAACACTTCAGGGCGACAGTCTGGAACGGTCAACAGAGATGATTTGCGCCTATCAGGAAAAGGAGTATTCTGCGGATGATTCCAGTGCAAATTATACAGAACTTCAGATTGGAAAATGGAGTCTGACGATCAGCAGAGGAGAAACCTCTCTTGGTATTGCGATGGACTATCTGGGTGAATAGAAAGGTTAAATCTTCATGAACAAAAGCGGTGCCATCTTGAAAGCCGGGAAAAACGTGGTTATAATGGATGCGAAATTGCCGGGAATATATACAAAAGAAGAATACAGCAGGCAGGCTGTATAAAAAGGAGGTTCTGATTGGACAACAATTTACCTGATAACAGTAATAACAACAATAATAACAATAATAACAGCAATAACAATAATAATGGAAATAAAGGAAGAAACAACCGCTCGATCATGGTGATCCTGGTTATTTCCATTTTACTGACATTTTTATTCTGGCGCGTATTTGACCGGGTGTCATCCGGCAGGGAAGAGGAAGTCACATATGGTCAGTTTATCGAGATGTTAGATAAGGGCGAGGTTGGTTCCGTAAAGATCTACGGAAGTAAGATCGTATTTGAAAATAATGCCGATGATAAGGTGATCAGTAAGACGAAATATACTGCAACCAGAATATCGGATGACAGTCTGGCAGAGAAGCTTCGTCAGGCAAAGACAAAATATGGAACAGAATATGAAGGTGTAGATGAAAGCGGAAGTGCCATGGTTGGCACGATCATTTCTTACATTGTAATGATCGTTGCATTCTATCTGTTGCTGTCGATGATCATGAAACGAAGCGGCGGTGTAGGTAGAGCAAATGCGAAGATTTACGTTGAGAAGAAAACAGGTGTTACCTTTGCGGATGTTGCCGGAGAGGAAGAGGCTAAGGAATCTCTGACAGAGATGGTCGATTTCCTGCACAATCCAAAGAAATATCTGGATATCGGAGCGAAGCTGCCAAAGGGGGCACTGCTTGTCGGCCCTCCGGGAACCGGTAAGACCCTGCTTGCAAAAGCAGTGGCAGGTGAAGCAAATGTACCATTCTTTTCTATGTCCGGGTCCAGCTTTGTAGAGATGTATGTCGGAGTGGGTGCTTCCCGTGTCAGAGATCTGTTCAAACAGGCGACACAGATGGCACCATGTATTATATTTATTGATGAGATCGATGCAATTGGAAGAAGCAGAGATTCCAGGCATGGCGGAGATTCCGAACGGGAGCAGACCCTGAATCAGCTTCTTGCAGAGATGGATGGCTTTGATACATCAAAGGGTATTGTGATCCTTGCAGCAACGAATCGTCCTGAGGTGCTTGATAAGGCACTTCTTCGTCCGGGACGATTTGACCGCAGAGTTATCGTAGAGAAGCCGGATCTGAAGGGAAGAATCGATACACTGAAGGTTCATTCCAAGAATGTCAAGATGGATGAAACGGTTGATCTTCATGAACTGGCACTTGCAACTTCAGGTGCGGTTGGTGCGGATCTTGCCAATATTATAAATGAGGGAGCGCTGGCCGCTGTCAGAGATGGCAGAAGTCTGGTTTCCCAACAGGATCTGATCGGTGCGGTAGAGGTTGTATTTGCCGGAAAAGAGAAAAAGGATCGTCTGCTCAGTAAAGAAGAAAAGCAGATCGTTGCTTATCATGAAGTCGGACATGCATTGCTTGCAGCACTCCAGAAGCATACGGAGCCGATCCAGAGGATTACGATCGTTCCAAGAACCATGGGTTCCCTTGGTTATGTATGGCAGGTTCCTGAAGAAGAGAAATATCTCGAATCCAAGAAAGAACTGGAAGCAGAGCTTATAACCCTGCTCGGCGGACGTGCTGCAGAAGAGTTGAAATTCGACTCCGTGACAACAGGAGCATCAAATGATATCGAGAAGGCGACCAAGACAGCCAGAGCCATGATCACCATGTATGGTATGTCAGATAAATTCGGCATGGTGCAGCTTGAATCAATAGAAGGACAGTATCTGGACCGAAATCTTGCCCTTCAGTGTTCGGATGAGACCGCTACCAAGATTGATAAGGAGATCCGTGATATGCTGCGAGATTCCTATAATAAAGCAAAGAAACTTTTGTCTGCCCATATGGCAGCCCTGGATTCTATCGCCAGCTTCCTTATAGAACATGAAACGATCACCGGCAAAGAATTCATGTCAATTCTTGCTCAGGTGGAACCACAGAGATAGGAATGTAACACCGTACCCAGTCTGGTATATTACACAACTATTATTCCGCAAGGCGCTTGCGCTCTATTCCTCGGCGTAGCGGTACATAAAGTTGCAAAAGACGCAACTTAAGTACCGACGCTCGGAAAGGCTTGCTTCATAACAGTGTGTGATATATCAGACTGGGGACGGTGTTTTTGATATATCTTGTGGATCAGCATAGAAATGGTCTATTAGCAAAAAAGTGGACATTTTGTTAATCCGATAATGCTTTATAGGATATAGGTGATCGATTTATGCAGTTGAGAAAGAAAAAATCATTAACACTATAGGTATTATACACTGTTATGAAGCAAACCTGCCCGAATGTCGGTCCTTGATGAGCTGCCGAAGGCAGGGAGTCTAGTACCGTTACATGAGGGTAGAGCGAGAGCGTTTTGCGGAATAATAGTTGTATGATACCTATAGTATTAATGACTTTTAAAAAGTATAACTGCGTAAATCGATAGAATACCTATATAAAGCATTATCGGTCGTATTGAAGCTGGTCGAGGTTTTTGCCGTAGGCAGGGAGGAAGTCAGACAGAAAACGTTCAACCTCCGGAAGGTCGGCAGCCAGCTTGTCGACAGAAGCCTTTGTGGATTCGTAGGCGCTGGAGAATTCCGGATTGCCGACAGAGGTTTCTTCCATACATTTGATAAGAGCAGATAGTTTATCTGCCGCTTTTACAAGCTTCCAGATATATTCATCTCCGGACTGGCGGAAGAAGAGTGGTTCATACTGTGGTTTCATTTCATCCGGCAGTTTGTTTAACAGCTTGTAGCAGGCTGTTTTCTCGATCATTTTAAAGGATTCCTTGATAGCGTCGTTATAATACTTGACCGGTGTCGGCATATCACCGGTTATGATCTCTGAAGCGTCATGGTAAAGTCCAATCAGAGCAGCCCGCTCTGCATTCAGATCCTTTTCATAATAGGTATTGCCGATCACGGCAAGTGCATGAGCGATAATGCTGACTTCCAGGCTGTGCTCACACAGATTTTCTTCCCTTGTATTCCGCATCAACGCCCAGCGGTCGATGTATTTCATCCTTGAAATCATAGCAAAAAAATTATATTCCATCTTTATCTCCTTATTAAATAATTGTGAATATATCTGCAAAAAAATAAGAAAGTAAATTATATTTGGACAGTTTGACTTACCAAAACAGGGGCATTTGAGTCCGCCGGTACTCACATTTCGTACTTAGTGAGTGCTTGCACGAGCTTAGAACGAAAGCGCACCCCTGTGGTGTGATGGTGCATTAGCAGCATCTTAGTACCGCTGCAGGAGTAACTGAGACCTTAGCGAGGCTTAGCCGAGGTTAGTTTGAAGTTACACAGAGTGGAAACGAGTGGGAACGTCCCCTGGTTGGTAAGGTCAAAAGTGTCCAAATATATTATGCTATTTCCATCTTTTGCAGATATATTCACAGGTTAGCTCACTCCTTGTGGAAAAATCCGTACACCGCTTCGGCGGCATTCCGGTTCATGGATGGCGCCTGCATCAGTTCTTCGATGGATGCCTCCCGGATCCTTGAAATATCCTTGAAGTACCCCATCAGATCCTTTCGTCTGGCAGGGCCGATGCCCGGTATATCCTCGAGGATGGAATGTACCTGAGATTTGCTCCTGAGGCTTCTGTGATATTCGATGGCAAAACGGTGGGCTTCGTCCTGCAAACGGGTAACCATGTCAAATGCCTGTGTATTCTTTGGAAATTCCACTTCTTTATTGTTATAATACAGTCCTCTGGTCCGGTGGTAGTCATCCTTTACCATACCGCAGACCGGAATATTCAGATGCAGTTCGTCAAGAACCTCCAGGGCAATGTTGACCTGTCCCTTACCACCATCCATCATAAGGATGTCAGGATAGACCTTAAAACGTTCATCGGTAAATCGTCTTGTCAGAACCTCGCGCATACTGGCGTAGTCATCCGGTCCGTCGATCGTTCTTAATTTGAATTTGCGGTATTCATTGGGTCTGGCTTTTCCATTTTCAAAGACCACCATCGAAGCAACCGAATGGTAGCCACTGATGTGCGAGATATCGAAGGCTTCCAGCCGTTTGGCAGATGGGACACCGATCAGTTCTGCCAGTTCCTTTGCAGCACCTTCTGTTCGAGCCTGCTCCCGTTTCAGCTTTTCAGTATCCTGTGTCAGAACAAGAAAAGCATTGTCACGCGCAAGCTTTAACAGCTTGGCTTTGTCACCTTTTTGAGGTGTGAGGATGTGTACCAGATTTCCCCGTCGTTCGCTTAAGTATTGTTCGATCAGCTCCTGCTCATTTACTTCATGCTCCAGAATGATCTCCTTAGGGAGAAATGGAGTAGAAGCGTAATACTGTTTTAAAAATGCAGCCATAATATCTCCATAAGATTCCGATTGCACACCGGTCATATGAAAATGTTCTCTGCCGATCATCTTGCCGTTTCGGATGAAAAAGACCGAGATAACGCCTTCGTTCATGTTGTTGGTAGCCATCGCGATCACGTCACGGTCATCGGTTGTTGTGTTGTCAACACGCTGCTTTGATGCGATGTGCTTGATGCTTTCGATCAGATCACGAACCTCTGCCGCCTGTTCAAATTCCATATCGGCTGCCAACTGTTTCATCTTTTCTGCCAGTTCCTTTACCGTCTGCTGGTGATGCCCGGTCAGAAAATGGATTGCCTGTTCCACCTGTCTGCTGTAGTCCTCTTTTGAGATGTAACCCTGACAGGGAGCCTTGCACTGTCCGATGTGGTAATACAGACATGGGCGATCCAGCCCTGTTTCCTGTGGCAGCTTTTTGTTGCAGCTTCGCAGATGATATAGTTTTTTTAACAGATCAATGGTATCCTTGACAGCACCTGCATTAGTATAAGGACCAAAATATCTGGCATGATCCCGGTGCATCTGATGCGAGAACAGAATACGAGGGAAATCCTCGTTGACTGTGATCTTGATGTATGGATAGCTTTTGTCATCCGTAAGCATTGTATTGTAGTGCGGACGGTGTTCTTTGATCAGATTACATTCCAGCACCAGTGCTTCAATTTCAGATTCGCAGATGATATATTCAAACCACGCGATGTGGCTGACCATTTTTTCGATTTTAGGTGAGCGTTTATATCCTGACTGAAAATACTGGTGTACCCGGTTATACAGATCAATGGCTTTGCCGACATAGATGATTTCATCGGTCTTGTTATGCATCAGATAGACACCCGGTGTATGAGGCAGTTTTTTTAATTCTTCTTCAAAATTAAACATACTTTGAATTCATATCCTTTCCGCTGCGTATTCTAAAAACAGCAGATTCACACATAAAAATCAGTATAACATAAGATTCAGAAAACAGGTGGCTTTTTTCCTGAAAAAATAAATTGATGAATTGACGATAAATAGGTTGTAGAATATAATGAAACAAGAACTGAAACTAGGGAAAACAGGAGGAGAAGATGGTTTATAGTATAACAGTATCCAAACTCATAGAGAAAATGAATCTGAAGAATTATACACCGGAGATCGATACCGATAAGGTGCTGATCCAGGATCCGGGTATGAACCGCCCGGCGGTACAGTTTGGAGGATTCTTTGAACATTTTGATGCAGGACGTATCCAGATATGCGGAAATGTAGAACATGCCTATATTGCAGCGATGCATACAGAGGAAGAAAATATCAAGATCATAAATGAATTTTTCTCATATAAGCCGCCGTGTCTGATATTCTGCAGAGATCTGGAACCATATGAATTTATTATAGAAGCAGGAAAGAAGCACGGAGTGCCTGTCCTCACATCAAGTGCCGTTACATCTGCATTTGTACATGAGGTAGATCGTTGGCTCCATGTAGAACTGGCACCAAGAATATCCGTACATGCTGTACTGGTCGATGTATACGGCGAAGGTGTTCTGATCATGGGTGAGAGTGGTATCGGTAAATCGGAGGCTGCTCTGGAACTGATCAAGAGAGGCCACCGTCTGGTTGCAGATGATGTGGTTGAGATCAAGAAGGTCAGTGATGCGACGCTGGTTGGACGAGCACCGGATATTACCAGACATTTTATCGAGCTGCGTGGTATTGGAATCATTGACGTAAAATCACTGTTTGGTGTAGAATGTGTAAAGCTGGATCAGAACATCGATCTGGTCATCAATCTGGAAGAGTGGAGCAAGGATACGGAGTATGACCGTCTGGGACTGGAAGACCAGTACACGGAATTTCTTGGAAATAAAGTCGTAAGTCATAATATTCCGATCCGTCCGGGCAGAAATATCGCGATCATTGTTGAATCTGCAGCGGTTAACCATAGACAGAAGAAGATGGGATATAATGCGGCACAGGAATTATATAACAGAGTGACGCAGAATATCATGAAGGGCAATGCAAATAAGGAGGAGCAGTAGAAAAATGGCAAACTATGTATTTGGAGTAGATATCGGAGGAACAACCGTAAAGATCGGTCTGTTTACAACACAGGGTGAGATGGTTGAGAAATGGGAGATCACAACAAGAACAGATGAAGGCGGAAAATATATCTTAAGCGATATCGCAGCATCTGTTGAAGATAAACTGGCAGAGAAAAGGATCGAGAAGTCTGATGTAGCAGGTGTTGGAATGGGTGTTCCGGGTCCTGTAAAGGCAGACGGCACGGTTATCAAATGTGTAAACCTTGGATGGGGAATCTTCAATGTAGAAGAAGAACTCAGCAAATTATTAGACCTTCCTGTAAAAGCCGGAAATGATGCAAACATGGCAGCACTCGGTGAGATGTGGCAGGGCGGCGGAAAAGGCCATAAGGATATCGTAATGGTAACACTTGGAACCGGTGTTGGCGGCGGCGGTATTATTTTAAATGGCAAGATGCTCGCGGGAACCAACGGTGCAGGCGGTGAGATCGGACATATTTGTGTAAATGACGACGAGACAGAAGTATGCGGATGTGGTAACAAGGGCTGTCTGGAACAGTATACATCAGCAACCGGTATCGTTCGTATGGCAAAGATCATTTTAAATACAACAGACAAGCCATCCAAGCTTCGTCAGATCCAGTACATTTCAGCAAAAGAGATCTTTGATGCAGCAAAAGAAGGTGATGAGCTTGCAGCAACACTGGTAGAAAATCATGGAAAGGTTCTTGGAAAAGCACTTGCCCAGATCGCATGTGTAGTAGATCCTGAAATCTTCGTAATCGGTGGTGGCGTATCCAGAGCAGGAGATATCCTGATCGATACAACTGCAAAATATTTTGCACAATATGCATTTCATGCATGCAGACAGACCAAGTTTGCACTTGCTACGCTTGGTAACGATGCGGGTATGTATGGTGGTGCGTGCAGTATACTGAATCAGTAAAAAGTATTAAGTAAACTATGTGTAAATTACATAAATCGGGTTGAAACGCCCTGAAAATTCTATACATTTTTAATATTGAATTCTAAAAGCCTTTAATGTATGATATTGTGTGGTAGTGTTTGAGATTTTGAGAAATCAACTGGAACAGCATGCAAAACCTTATGTTAAAGGCTTTGTTTTGTCTATCAGGTTTATAAGATTCTTGAGAATCCGGAATAAAAACAGGTCAGGAGTTTAAAATTATATGACATCGTTTTATGAGAGCGCAGCAGCGATCACAGGAGAAAACAGAATAAAAACAAAAGAACCTTTGAACCGATATACAACCTTCCGGATCGGTGGAAAAGCAGATTTTATTGCTGAACCGGAGAAACCGGAGCAGATCGCAGAGCTTGCAGACCTCTGTAAAAAGGAAAAAGTTCCGTTTTTTATTATGGGAAATGGAAGCAACTTACTGGTATCAGATGATGGCTATCGTGGAATGATCATTCATATAGCAGATGGAATGTCTAGGATCACGGTGGAAGGAACAAGGATCACTGCGCAGGCAGGTGCATCCCTGATCAAAACTGCGGTAACAGCAAAACAGCACGGACTGACCGGAATGGAATTTGCATCTGGTATACCGGGTAGCGTTGGTGGTGCTGTTTATATGAATGCAGGAGCATATGGCGGAGAGATGAAGCATATTATCACATCTGTAAAGGTGCTGGATCAGGATGGACAGATCTATGAGATCGCGGGTGCAGATATGGAATTCGGCTACCGCCACAGTAAGGCAGAACAGGATGGTCTGGTTGTGCTGGAAGCTGTAATTGAACTTCAGACCGGAGATATGGATAAGATAGATGAAGAGATGAAACGGCTGGCAGAAGCGAGAATCTCAAAGCAGCCACTGGAATATCCGTCGGCAGGATCGACTTTTAAACGACCGGAGGGATATTTTGCAGGAAAACTGATCATGGATGCGGGACTTCGCGGTTATACTGTAGGAGGAGCTCAGGTATCAGAGAAGCATTGTGGCTTTGTGATCAATAAAGAAAATGCGACAGCGACAGATGTGGTGAATCTGATTCACGATGTACAGCGGATCGTATATGAAAAATTTCAGGTGCAGCTGGATACAGAAGTGAAATTTCTTGGGGAATTTTAAAAGCGAAAGAGGAGCAACATGAGATTTGTAATTGTTACGGGAATGTCCGGTGCGGGAAAAAGTACTGCACTGAAAATACTGGAAGATGCAGGTTATTTTTGTGTGGATAACCTTCCGATTCCACTTCTGGAAAAATTCGCACAGTTTATTGTGGAAGGAAACTCGGGAAGTATCCAGAAGGTGGCTCTTGGAGTAGATGTGCGAAGCGGCGGCGGGATGGAAGG
>ENA-OOXA01000847-OOXA01000847.1-human-gut-metagenome-genome-assembly--contig:-NODE-847-length-19622-cov-1.893750_pt1 | contig 19622 bp, 13 predicted proteins | sample MGYA00241581_ERZ501331 | MGnify/ENA primary metagenome ERZ501331 (study PRJEB25962, sample SAMEA2042982) | human gut metagenome | biome: human gut; feature: human-associated habitat; material: faeces...
TCCGGACGAGCCGTTTCTGGACTGCTTCGGAAGTGGAAGACATGCATATCATTGCTGGTATTTTCTCCATAATAATCGAACGCTGGCAAACCAATTACAACCTGGAGGAATCGAGAAAACGTATCTCCAAGCTGAGTACAAAGTTTCAGCAGTTTTTCAATAATCTGCCGATCGGGGTGGAATTATATGATGCAGAAGGTTATCTGATCGATATAAACGATGCCGACACTAGAATCTTTGGCAGTTCCCGGGAATACTTATTGGGAGTCAACCTGTTCAAGAATCCGGCTGTCCCAGAGAGAATCCTTAATCAGATCAAGAAGAAGAAGGCATTCAGTTTTCCACTTGCATACGATTTCAATTGTATCCGGGATGCCCGTTACTATAATTCCAGCATTTCTGATGAAACCAAATATCTGATGGTGAAAGGAATTGGGTTGAACGACCGGGAGTTCGGTCATATCGGCTATTTGCTGATTATCTCCGACGAGACAGAAAAACGGGTCAAAGAGGAGCAGACGCAAAACAATTTGGCGATCCTAAAAGCAGTTCTCTTGTCCGGTCATTCCCTTATTGTCGAATATGATATCGGAAAGAAAGAATTGTTTGTCAATCCACTCCTGAACGAAACACCGGAAGATAACAAGCTCTTCAACTACTTGAGAAGTAATAAGTACATGACGATTGGAGGTGTACAGCAGATTGTTCGTTCGGCCGATAATGTCAACCTGCTTTTCCAGGTGATAGAAGGGAAGCAGGATCATTGCAGCTTCGAATGTCGTACCGCTATTGAAAACGAAACGATCTGGATCCGCATCAATGCGCAGGCTTATAAGACGAAAGGAAGCAAGCGGCAGAACAAAATGATCTGCCATATTACTAACATCACGGAAGAAAAACTGTTGGAAGAGAAACTGCACCATGCGGAATATGAAACCCGGCAGTCGGAACTGGAGATACAGAAGGTGCGTGAGGCGGACAAACTGAAATCAGCCTTCCTTGCCAATATGAGCCATGAGATTCGGACGCCGCTCAACGCCATAATCGGATTTTCCAATATCCTTGCCGAGACTGACGATAAAGAAGAAAAAGAAGAGTTTGTCAAAATAATCAATAAGAATAGCGATTTGCTCCTTCGTTTGATTACTGATATACTTGATTTTTCCAAAATAGAATCGGGCGTTTTGGATTACTCGCTTTCCGATACCAGCCTGAAAGATATCTTCCATGAACAGTTTCAGGTACATGCGATGAAAATGCCTGAAAAGGTTTCTTTGATCTGTGACTTCGATGCTCTGCCGGACATCTTCGTTCATACCGATCCGAAACGAGTCACGCAGGTGCTTTCGAATTTGATCTCGAACGCGGTCAAATTTACAGAGGTGGGAAGCATCAGGTTTTCCTACCGTATCGTAGAAAAATATGTATTGGTGGAAGTAATCGATACAGGTATCGGAATATCACCCCAGCACCAACAGGCAATCTTCGACCGTTTCGTGAAAGTCAACTCGTTTAAGCAAGGAACCGGTTTGGGCTTGACAATCTGCAAAACCATCATCGAAGCTCTCAATGGGACAATCGGTGTCGATTCGAGGCCGGGAGAAGGTGCGCGGTTCTGGTTTACGCTCCCTTACAACGGATAGCTTCCTGCGTTTCTCGTAGGACGGAAAGGAGGTGCAACCCTAATCCGGCATGGAAAGCAGGGTTCAACCCTTTCGCTTCGCCGAAAAAGAGCATGGCCAGGGTAATATTGCAAACCGGTTCCAGGTTGTAACTATGAATGCGGACACCTGTTTCCCACCTATGAAAATTTATTTCCCCGCAAGAGAAAATAAATTTTCATAGGTGGGAAACAGTATTTTCATAGGTATGTAACTTTTATTCCTCCCAACGAAAGCATTCCGTTGTTGCAGATCAATATCGGAAACTGCCGCCTCCGAGGAACTCACGCAAAAGGGAAGTGCCCGGAAGCCCGACATCGGGGATGTAATTAAAGTAACGGAGGAAACGGAGCAAACGGTACGCCTCGGCATTCTCCGGATCGCATTCGCGCACTTCGCCCAAGATCGGTTCGGCTTCCTTGCGCAGGGCGGCCAGTTCATACAACATGGCGCTGTTGAACATCGCATCCGCATTCTCCTGATACGGGAATATCCATTTGTCCTCACCTCGGCGTACGCTGGGCCAGCGTGCGATCGTGTCACGGGCGGAATATCCGCGGAACCGGTAATCGCGGATGATGCGGCGTAAGAGACGGTTGTCCGTTGTCGGAATCCAGTTATGGTTGTCCAACGAGATGGAAGTCAGCACGGATACATAGATCCGGTATTTATAGCAGTCTTCGATCATGGAAGTCAGTTCGGGGTTCAGGGCGTGAATGCCTTCTATCACCAGGACGGAGTTTTTCTGCATCTTCAGTTTCTTTCCTTTGAAAACGCGGCGACCTGTCTCGAAATTAAAGCTCGGCACTTCGATCTCTTCACCTGAAAGGAGTTTCTGCAATTCGCTGTTGAAATAAGGCAGGTCGAGCGCATACAACGATTCGAAGTCATATTCGCCGGATTCGTCCTTCGGCGTATCTTCACGGTTCAGGAAATAATCGTCCAATGAAAGTCCGACCGGATGGATCAGGTTTGTAATCAACTGAACCTGCAACCGTTTGCAGAAAGTCGTTTTCCCCGAAGAAGACGGTCCGGAAATCAACACGATGCGGACGCCGTTATCGTAGCGGGCGGCAATCTCCTCTGCGATCTTGGCTACCTGCTTTTCCTGCATGGCTTCGGAGACCATGACGACCTCGGATGTCATGCCTTTTTCTATCGCCCGGTTCAGGTCGCCGACGTTGTCCAATCCGACCGTGCGTTGCAGGGTCAGATGCTCCTTATAAACCTGAAACATTTTATCTTGGCGGATGACCGGTTCCAATTCCGTCGGATTCGTCCTTTGAGGCACACGCAACAACACGCCGTCGAAATAGGGAACCAGGTCAAAAACCTGGATGTAGCCGGTGGAAGGAGTCAGGCAGCCATAGAAATAATTGATGTAGCCATCCAATTCGTAATAAGACGTATAAGGCATACCGGCGCTTTCGATCAGACGGGCTTTGTCGTTCATGCCCCTTTCACGGAACAAGACTGCGGCATCGATCGTGCGAATCGTTTTCAAATGGAAAGGAAGGTCTGCGTCGATGATTTCACGCATCCGTTTCTTGATCTTGCCGATCGTCTCCTCGTCTATGTCTTTACCGTTGTGAATAACGCAATAATAGCCTTTCGAGATGGGATGCTCCAGGTTCAGAGTCGCTGAAGGGAGCACGTCGTTCACTGCTTTCGAGAAAATATGACAGAGGGAACGGACATATGTCCGCATTCCCGAAAGTTGCGTATAGTCGACATATTCAACATCTTTCGGATGCCAACAACGGAAGGTAAGCCCCTCTGTTTTATTATTTACCTGTGCATTCATCGGTCGTAACCGGAGGGGAGCACCAACCAGTGAATAGATGTCCAACAGCGAAGAACCAATGGGAACTTCTTTGTAAGTATTGTTATTTTTGCAATAAATTGTAATAGTTTCAGACATGGTATCTCAGTTATTATTTATACTTTTGTCCCCTAAAGTTAGGAATATTAATCGGATATACATCCACTTAAACGTATTTTAAATGGACTATTCATTTTTTGATTTTCTACGCCTTATAGGTTCCTTGGGTTTGTTCCTGTACGGTATGAAGATCATGAGCGAAGGTCTGCAGAAATTTGCGGGGGACAGTTTGCGCAGGATTCTGACGGCCATGACGACCAACAGGGTTACCGGAGTTCTTACCGGAGTTTTAATTACCGCCCTGATCCAATCATCATCCGCCACTACAGTCATGGTGGTCAGTTTCGTAAACGCTGGTCTGCTCACTCTTACCCAATCCATCGGTGTCATAATGGGAGCCAATATCGGTACGACCGTTACCGCGTGGTTGATCTCGGCTCTCGGATTCAAAGTCGACATCGCGGCTTTCTCCCTTCCTCTACTCGCATTCGGCATTCCACTCCTCTTTTCCGGCAAAAGCTCACGTAAGTCGGTCGGGGAGTTCATTTTCGGTTTCTCTTTCCTTTTTATGGGGCTTCAGGCCCTGAAAGCCAATGCTCCGGATCTCGGAGCCAATCCGGAGATGCTTGCCTTCGTGCAGAATTATGCCGATATGGGATTTTTCTCTATCATCCTGTTCTTGTTTATCGGGGCTATCCTGACCATGATCGTGCAGGCTTCAGCTGCAACGATGGCCATTACGTTGATTATGTGTGCCAACGGCTGGATCGACTACCAATTGGGTGTGGCACTCGTATTGGGTGAAAATATAGGAACAACGATTACGGCCAACCTGGCGGCTTTGACCGGTAATACGCAAGCCAGACGGGCGGCTTTGGCACATCTTGCCTTTAATATATTCGGTGTGATCTGGGTGTTGATTTTGTTCTATCCGTTCACCAATGCCGTTTCTTGGTTCGTCACGAATGTAATGCGCATTTCCGATCCCTCGGTAGCAGTATCCTTCAAACTGGCCGCTTTCCATACGGCTTTCAATATCAGTAATACATTTGTTATGATCTGGTTTGTCGGGTTGATAGAGAAGACGGTTTGCTTCCTTATCAAAGGAAAGAAAGATGAGGATGAGGAATATCGTTTACGTTATATTACGGGGGGGATGCTGTCGACTGCCGAACTTTCGATCTTGCAAGCACGTAAGGAGATCACGCTGTTTGCCGAGCGTACGGGCCGTATGCTGGATATGGTGAAAGCTCTGTTCTATGAGAAGAACGAGGATGCTTTCCTGAAAACATATAGCCGTGTCGAGAAATACGAAAGTATCAGCGACCGGATGGAGATCGAGATTGCCAATTATTTGACTTGCGTGGCTGAAGGCCGCTTGAGTTCGGAAGGGAAGGAAGAAATCCGTATCATGCTGCGTGCCGTATCGGAGATCGAAAGTATAGCAGATTCCTGCAATAATATGGCGCGAAGCATCAAACGCCGCAACGAGTTTAAATCGATATTCACAGACGAGCAGAACCATAATGTGGACCAGATGTTGGCACTTACGGAGAAGGCTTTGCATCGCATGATCGAGATACTGAAGAAATCGGAACTTGTACGCGACGATGTCAACCCATCTTACAATATCGAAAATGAAATAAACAATTATCGCAATCAGTTGAAGATCCATAATGTGGAAGACATCAACAACAAGAAATACCAGTACCAGGACGGTGTCTACTACATGGACATCATCGGTGAGGCCGAAAAGTTAGGCGATTATGTACTGAATGTAGTACAGGCGGTTATTGAGAAGAAGATTTAATAGTAAGGAGTGTCGAAACAAAATCCTGCTTGCAAGAGATATAATTTAGGCACGGATTACACGGAAAGAAAATAAATTTATCCGTGTAAATCCGTGAAATCCGTGCCTAAAAGATCATGATAAAGGAATTTTGATATCTCCATGAATCAAAGTGTTACTCCGGATTTGAAGATTGCAATCTCTCTGTAATCATTCTTTTCATTGTTTGTCGGGTTACCACTTGCGATACCAATGATGAACCGTATAAAGCGTTCACGAAGTTCCTCCATGCTTTCGCCCTCTAAAAGAGAACCGGCATTGAAGTCAATCCAGTTTGGCTTGCGGGCATTTAGATTACTGTTGGTCGAAACTTTGACTGTTGGAACAAACGTTCCGAACGGAGTCCCTCTTCCGGTTGTAAACAAAACCAGATGACAGCCGGAGGAAGCAAGAGCCGTACTGGCCACGAGATCGTTTCCGGGGGCACTCAATAAATTCAGTCCCTTTGTCTTTAGCCGTTCACCATAAAGCATAACATCCCGAACAGCTGAAGTTCCGGCTTTTTGCGTACAGCCTAGCGATTTTTCTTCCAGGGTGGAAATACCTCCCGCCTTATTGCCGGGAGAAGGGTTTTCGTAAATCGGCTGTTTGTTCTCTATGAAATAGGATTTAAAGTCATTTATCAGATGAACAGTCTTTTCAAAGACAGCCTTCGATTCGCTCCGGTTCATCAGGATCGTCTCGGCGCCGAACATCTCCGGGACTTCCGTCAGGACAGTTGTTCCTCCCTGTGCTACCAGAAAGTCGGAAAAGACACCCAACAGCGGATTGGCCGTAATACCGGAGAATCCATCCGATCCTCCGCATTTCAATCCTACGCGCAACTCACTTAAAGGAATATCCGTCCGTTTATCCTGTGAAGCGATCGCATAGAGTTTACGCAACAGTTCCATTCCCGTTTCCAGTTCATCATCCACTTTTTGCGTTTCCATAAAGCGGATGCGTTCGGTATCGTAATTGCCAAGCATTTCTCGGAAAGCACCGACTTGGTTGTTTTCGCAGCCTAACCCGACAACGAGAACTGCACCGGCATTCGGATGCAGAACCATGTCCCGTAAAATCTTCCGGGTATTCTCATGGTCGTCTCCCAGTTGGGACCAGCCGTAATTATGAGGGAATGCGACGATCGCATCGACTCCGGTGCCTTGTGTCTCCTGTCGTAACCGATCTGCCAACCGGTGCGTGATGCCGTTGACGCAACCGACAGTCGGAATCACCCATATCTCGTTCCGGATTCCCACTTCTCCATTTTTGCGGCGATATCCTTTAAAAGAAAGTGACTTTCCGGATGGCTGTTCCGGAATAGGTTGCGGATTGAATTCATATTCCCGTAACCCTTCCAGGGTGGTCTGATATTTTTTTCATTCACCCAGCTTCCGGTAGTTATCACTTCACGTGCATGTCCGATGGGAGCACCATATTTGATGATATGGTCTCCTTCTTTAAAATCCTGTAAGGCTACTTTGTGCCCTGCAGGGATATCCTGCAGGACAACGATTGTTCTGCCGTTGATATCCAAAGATGCGCCGGTCTGTAAATTCTTTACGGCGACCACGACGTTGTCTGCCGGATTTATTTGTATATAAGTCCGCATCAGCAAATTTCTTTAACGACATTAAGCATTCCTTTTTCTTCAATGGCATCCAGGAAACCTTTTACCATATTGGTCAATCCCGGAATGCGGTTCAGGTCTTCTCCCCAAATGGAAGTTGCCGCTAATACGCCTTCGGCGACCTGCCTGGTCGAGCCGGTAGCCCAAAGATTCTGCAACAGTTGAAGAATTTCGGCGGAATCATTCGGTTCGGATTTTGTTCCATCGGCACGGACGTATCCCTTATAATAGGTAATAATGGCAGCCAGACCTAACACCAGTCCTTTGGGTAACTCGCCTTTCCGTTCCAGATAGACTTTCAAGCCTGGCAGGTCGCGTGTTTCATATTTAGGAAATGAGTTCAACATGATGGATACGACCGAATGGTCGACGAACGGGTTGTTAAAACGTTCCATGACGTCATTGCCGAACTTCACCAGTTCTTCTTTCGGCAGATTCAGCGTTTCCAACAATTCCTCGAACATTACCTTGTGGATATATTTCTCCAGCACCTCGTGCTGGCAGGCATCCCGCACGATATTCACTCCGGAAAGCCAAGAGACAGGTGCTAAAACTGTATGAGGGCCGTTCAAAAGGGTTACCTTCCGCTGGTGGTAAGGTTCCTCGCTCGGAACAAACAGCACATTCAAGCCTGCTTTGTCTGCCGGGAACTCTTTGGCTACCGATTCGGGTGCTTCGATTACCCATAAATGGAATATTTCCGCCTGTACGACTAGATTGTCGTTATATTGCAGTTCCTCTTTAATTGAATCGATCTCTTTACGTGGAAATCCTGGGACAATACGGTCGACCAGTGTCGCATATACACCGCAGCATTCCGTAAACCAGGTTTTGAAATCTTCTCCTAATTGCCATAAATCGATGTACTGGTAAATGGTTTCTTTCAGTTTATGCCCGTTCAGGAAGATCAACTCGCACGGAAAGATAATCAAACCTTTGTCTTTTTCTCCGTTAAATGTCTTGTAGCGGTGATAAAGCAATTGCGTCAGCTTGCCCGGATAGGAAGAGGCAGGCGCGTCCTCCAACTTGCAAGCCGGATCGAATGTTATTCCTGCTTCCGTCGTATTTGAAATGACGAAACGTATCTCCGGCTGTTCTGCCAGTTTCATAAAAGCGGAAAAGTCCGCATAAGGATTCAATGCGCGGCTTATCACATCGATCCGGGTAAGGCTGTTGACTTTTTCACCTTTGTCCAACCCTTGAAGATTGACATGATACAAGCAATCCTGTGCGTTCAACATGTCGACCATTCCCCGGTCGATGGGCTGGACCACCACGACACTGCTGTTAAAATTTACATTCTCGTTCATTTTCTGGATAATCCAATCCACGAATGCCCGGAGGAAATTGCCTTCTCCGAACTGGATGACCCGTTCCGGATGCAGCATTTTACCGGCAGTTTTTTCATTCAACTCTTTCATTTTACTATTTATTTAAAATCTGTTCATTAATGGCAATCAGAGCCGATTATATAAATTCGGGGCCTAATTTAAAAGAAATATCGGATTTATTTAGTATGTTTGCATAAAACTTATCCATAACTGGCAAGAACAGTCTTTTTATACCATGAAACATTTTCTTATTAATGCATTTATTTTATTATCAATTTCAATTATGACGACATCCTGTTCACCAAAGGTCGAAATGATTCCAGCAGAGTTAGCTTATCAGGCTGAAGCGACTACCGGAGAAGGTTCTATCTGGCACCCCGAACGTCACACCTTATTCTGGGTGGATATTGAAGGGCAAACATTATACGAATATCATCCCGATACAAAAGAATGCAGTTCCTGGAAATTCGACCGTATGGTATCGACCGTGGTTCCTGAAACGGACAGTACGGTCATCATAGCCTTGCAAGACGAAATTGTACGGGTAAACCTGCATGACGGCCATACCACTTCCATTGCTCCGATACCTGACGAAAACGGTAAAGTGCGCTGCAATGACGGTAAATGCGATCCGGCCGGACATTTATGGGTCGGAACGATGGGGTTCGGTGCGCCTAAAGGTGCCGGAACTTTGTACACTGTTTCGCCTGCCGGAACCGTCACTACGAAATTGAAAAAGGTCACGATCTCAAACGGGATCGTCTGGTCGTCCAACAAGAAATTCATGTATTACAACGATACACCTACCGGCAAAATAGCCCGTTATCGCTACGATGCCGACAACGGGGATATCCTGTTCGACGGTATAGCCGTTACCTTGCCCGCTGGGACGGGAGCGCCCGATGGTATGGCGATCGATAGCGACGACCATCTTTGGGAGCCCAATGGGGTGGTTATGGCGTTTATTGCTACAATCCCTACACGGGAGAATTGCTGGCAAAAGTAGAGGTCCCGGCGCCGAATGTCGCTTCCTGCGCTTTCGGTGGTAAGAAAATGGATACGCTTTACATCACGACAGCCCGTGCTGGCTTGTCCGAAGAGCAGCTCCGGGAATACCCGTTAAGCGGCAGTGTGTTTTGCTGTAAACCGGGGGTTAAAGGAATAAGGGCCAACTGTTTCGGAGAATAAATCTCCCGAATATTATTTATCACAAATGTAAACAGCTTCTTAAAATTTATTGTTTACTTTGTAAAACATAGGAAAAGAAAATATGACTAAGAATAAATCTGAAAAGAAAAGTAATAAACCGGGGAAGAAGAAAAGCAGCTCCAAAGGCGAAAACAAACGGATGAAGAAAGAGGCTATGATCAATGCCATCATCAACGTTTTCAAGTCTTCTCCCAAAGAACCTTTTAACTATCGGCAAATCAGCAGTATGATAGGAGTTACCAATCAAGTGCAGAAGTTGCAGGTAGTGGATATCCTGTATGATCTTTCTTCCGACAACTTCATTTCTGAAATAGACAGGGGACGCTACCGTTACAATGATTGGGGAACGACTGCTGTCGGAACCTTTATGCGTCGTCAGAATGGTAAGAACTCTTTTATCCCCGAAGATGGCGGGACACCGATTTTTGTGGCAGAGCGAAATTCCGCACATGCGCTTAACGGTGATAAGGTGAAAATACAACTTCATGCCAAGAGGAAAGGGGCTGACCCGGAAGGCGAGGTTATCGAGATACTGGAAAGCCAGCGACGCTCGATCACTGGTAAACTACAGGTGACCAAAGGTTTTGCTTTCCTTATTACGGAAGATAAGACGCTTGCAAACGACATCTTTATTCCGAAAGACAAACTGAAAGGCGGCAAGACCGGCGACAAAGCGATTGTCCGTATCACCGAATGGCCGGAAGAGGCCAAGAACCCGTTGGGTGAGGTGGTCGATATCCTGGGGACGGCCGGTGACAACAATGCGGAGATGAATGCTATCTTGGCTGAGTTCGATCTACCATATAAATATCCGGCAAACGTTGAAAAGGCCGCAGAAAAGATATCGGATGCAATCCCGGAAGAGGAAATAGCCAAGCGTGAGGATTTCCGTGGCGTCACGACTTTCACGATCGATCCGAAAGACGCTAAGGATTTCGATGATGCCCTTTCCGCCCGTCAGCTGGATAATGGTAATTGGGAAGTTGGCGTTCATATCGCCGACGTGACCTACTACGTTAAACCGGAAAGCCTGATAGACCGGGAAGCTTTCAGCCGTGCGACATCTGTTTATCTCGTGGACCGTACCATCCCGATGTTGCCGGAACGCTTGTGCAACCAGATCTGTTCGCTCCGCCCGAATGAAGAGAAACTTTGTTTTTCCGTGATTTTCGAGCTGAATAAGAATGCCGAAATCCAACAGTCTCATATCACCCGTACCATTATCAAGAGCGACCGCCGCTTCACTTATGAAGAGGCTCAGGCTGTCATCGAAACCGGGGAGGGTGAATATAAAGAAGAAATCCTGGCACTTAACGGCCTGGCACAAAAATTGCGCGACCGCCGCTTCAAGGACGGAGCAATTGCTTTCGACCGTTACGAAGTCAAATTCGATATAGATGAGAACGGTAAGCCGTTGGGAACTTACATTAAAGAATCGAAGGAAGCCAATAAACTGATCGAAGAATTCATGTTATTGGCAAACCGTACGGTAGCCGAGTTTATTGGAAAGAGTAAGAATAAGACAAAGAAAACGTTTGTCTATCGTATCCATGAACAGCCGGACCCTGGGAAACTAAGAGATTTTTCCGCATTCATTAGCCGTTTCGGTTACAAAATGCGTACGGAAGGGACGAAAACGGATATATCCAAAGGGATCAATAAATTGTTGGATAGTGTACAGGGTAAACCGGAAGAAAATCTGGTGGAGACTTTGGCTATCCGTTCCATGCAGAAAGCCCACTATACGACGGATAATATCGGTCACTACGGGTTGGCAATGGACTATTATACACACTTCACTTCTCCTATCCGCCGTTATCCGGATATGATGGTGCACCGTTTGCTGGAACGCTATCTGGCAGGTGGCCGTAGTGTGATAAAGAACAAATATGAAGAGTATTGTAAACATTGCTCCGAGATGGAAATGGTGGCTTCAAATGCCGAACGTTCGTCCATCAAGTACAAGCAGGTCGAGTTTATGAAAGATAAATTGGGACAGGTATTCGACGGTGTCGTATCCGGTGTCACCGAATGGGGATTGTACGTGGAGCTGAATGATAACAAATGTGAAGGGCTTGTCCCGATCCGTGACCTCGATGACGACTATTACGAGTTTGACGACAAGAACTATTGTCTGCTCGGTCGTAGAACAAAGCGCATTTACCGGTTAGGAGATGCCATCACTGTAAAAGTAGCACAAGCTAACCTGGAAAGGAAACAGCTGGACTTTGCACTGGTCTGAACAATTGACCATTGACAATTTTGTTCGACCTTTGGCCGGTTCGTTACATTTCGAATTGTCACTGGTCAATTGCCCGTTATCAATTCCAGAAGATAAGTCCTGCCACTCCACAAGCAATCAATCCTAATCCCAAAAGAGCATAGAAAATACGGGCGCCTTTGCGTCCTAGCCACCTGACGAATGTCATGGCTCCGCTGGTCTGGAAATACCAGTCGAGATTCAGGATCGCAGCGATAACCGAGAATATCCCTAATGCGATAAAGAGTATCAGGATAAAATATTCGGTAGGTTCCATCTTATTTCACTTCTACGGTGCGGGAACCGTCAGGGCTTTCTGTGATGGCAACTTCCACGACGTCACCCGGCAATAAATCTTCGATCTTTTCCGGCCATTCGATAAAGCAGAGGGCACCGCTATAGAAATAATCTTCCGTGCCTATATCTTCCGCTTCGCTAGGTTTGTTGATGCGGTAGAAGTCAAAATGATAGATCAGTTCACCGGTTTCGCTACTGCGATATTCGTTGATAATGGCGAACGTCGGGCTGTTGATGACATCCTCCACACCTAACTCTTCACAGATAGCCTTGATGAAAGTCGTTTTCCCTGCTCCCATATTCCCTCGGAATGCGAATACGGTACGATCGTCCATCCCGGCAATAAACTCTTTGGCTGCTTGGCGGATCGTATCTAAACTTTCGATTTTAATTGTACGCATAGCTTTGATAATTGGCAATTGACAATTGCCAATTCAGAGAGAAAGAGAATTGGCAACCGGCAATTGGTGTTTATGGTTGCAAAGTTAAAACAATTGGCAATTAACAATTGCCAATTGCCAATTATTTTGCAGTTGTCAATCATTTTACCGTCATCGTGATGAAAGGAATCAGCATTTCCTCCATTGAAATACCACCGTGCTGGAATGTATTCTTATAATAAGAAACGTAATAGTTATAGTTGTTCGGATAAGCGAAAAAATCGTTGTTCATCGCAAAGATATATTTGCTGCTCAGGTTTGGGGAAGGTAACCCCGCTTTGTCGGGAAAGCGGATGTCAAACACGTCCTTCGGATTATAATTCAAGTTCTTGCCCACCTTATAGCGCAGGTTGGTATTTGTATTCTTATCACCTATCACTTTCTCCGGATTATCGACGCGGATAGTACCGTGGTCGGTCGTAACGATCACTTTATACCCTTTTCCGGCGATACGCTTGAAAAGTTCCAGCGTGCCCGAATGCTGGAACCAGGAGCGTGTCAGGCTACGATAGGCCGCTTCGCTCTGGGCCAGTTCGCGGATCATCTTGTTTTCGGTACGGGCGTGGGACAGCATATCGACAAAGTTCAGTACCACCACATTCAGCTGGTTATGAAGGAGGGAAGGGACGATATTCAGCAATTTGTCGTTATACTGCGAATCATGTACCTTATGGTAGGAGAACGTATATTTCTTACGGAACCGCTCGATCTGCGTTTGGATAAGCGGTGCTTCATTCAGGTTTTTCCCTTCCTCGCTGTCCTCGTCCACCCAAAGTTCCGGAAACATCTTTTCGATCTGCAAGGGCATCAGCCCGGAGAAGATCGAGTTGCGGGCATACTGTGTGGCGGTCGGAAGGATGCTGTAGTACAGGCTTTCGTCGAACGTATAGTATTCGGCAAGCAGATCTTTTACTTCGCGCCACTGGTCGAGACGGAAATTATCGATCAGGATGAAGAATACCTTATCCCCGTTGTCGAGCATCGGGAATACTTTCTTTTTAAACAAATCCGGGCTCATCAGCGGACGGATTTCAGGATGCTGAATCCAGTCCACGTAATTCTTTTTGACAAATTTACCGAATGCGTTGTTTGCTTCCTGTTTCTGCATGCGCAGCATGTCGGTCATCGGAACTTGGCTGTTTTCCAATTCGATTTCCCAATAGACGAGCTTCTTGTATACCTCCATCCAGTCATCGGTTGTCAGTGAGTCGTTGATCTGCATGCCGATACGCCCGAACTCCTGCTGATAGCCGACAGTCGTTGTTTCGGATATGATTACGTTCTTGTGGACATTCTTCTTGATAGACAAGAGCAGCTGGTTCGGATTGACCGGTTTGATCAGGTAATCGGCGATCTTGTTACCGATAGCCTGGTTCATGATGCTCTCTTCCTCGCTCTTGGTCACCATGACGACAGGGACATCGGGATTGATCGCCTTGATCTGCGCCAATGTTTCCAATCCGGTAAGCCCCGGCATATTCTCGTCCAGAAAAATAATGTCGAACGATTCTTCCTTACAGCATTCGATGGCGTCCTGCCCGCTGATTACCGGAATCACTTCATATCCCTTGTCCTGCAGGAAAAGGATGTGGGGCTTTAACAAATCTATCTCATCGTCTGCCCAAAGCACTCTGTCTTTCTTTGCTGCCATAGTTTTATCTTTCTTTTTTGAAGATGAACAAACCGGGTTCATCCCTACAAATGTATGATATTATAACGATATACCCCTTTATTTTGTATGTTCTTCCCTCATTTTTTAGTCTCTTTTGTATTACCTTTGTATAATATAAACGAGTTAACTGTACACGTATGAGACTATCCGTATTTGCCTTGGTCTGTCTGTTCCTTACTGCATGTGCCACACGGGAAAAAGGGCGTGAAAGAATATCCTTCAACAAAGAATGGCGCTTTGCCCTGACTGAAAAACAAGCCAATGCGTCCGCTCCCGATACGGATGACAGCAATTGGCGAGTCCTGAACTTGCCTCACGACTGGAGCATCGAGGCGGATTTTTCTCTCGATAACCCGGCAACTCCCGGAGGCGGTGCGCTGCCCGGTGGAATGGGGTGGTACCGGAAACACTTCAAACTGCCTGAAAGCGACAAGGGAAAAGTGATCTATATTGATTTCGACGGCGTTTACCAGAACAGTAGAGTCTGGCTGAACGGACATTTGCTAGGTTTTCGTCCCAACGGATATGTTTCGTTCCGTTATGATCTGACACCGTATCTGAATTATGGAAAGGAGGAGAATGTTTTGGTTGTCCAGGCCGATAACAGCGACCAGCCTAATTCCCGTTGGTATTCAGGGTCCGGCATTTACCGGAATGTATGGTTGGTGAAAACCGGACAAGTCCATGTGGACAATTGGGGGACAAACATCACTACTCCGGTCATGAATGCGGACAAGAGTACGGTCGAGATTGAAACGACTTTGAAAAACGAGGCATCCGATGTGACCGTGGAAGTTTCTACCCTGATACAAGACAAGGAAGGAAAGACCCTCTACCGGATATCCTCCCCGGTCGAGATAGCCGCAGGAGGAAAGAAAACCGTTACACACACGATAGAAATGTTCTATCCTGAACTATGGAGCGTCCGGAATCCTTATCTGTACACCGCCATAACCGAGGTGAGAGTCAGCAATAAATTGACGGATCGCTATCGAACCACATTCGGCATACGCAAATTCGATTGGGACGAGCATACGGGATTCTCCTTGAACGGAGAACCGACCAAAATATTGGGCGTCTGCCTGCATCATGACTTGGGATGCCTCGGAAGCGCGGTCAATCCGAGGGCGCTCGAACGTCAGCTGCAAATAATGAAAGACATGGGTGCCAATGCCGTCCGCACCAGCCATAACCCGCCGGCACCCGAATTGCTCGACATCTGTGACCGGATCGGATTGCTGGTGCAGGACGAGGCTTTCGATATGTGGCGGAAACGGAAATCACCGTACGACTATGCCCGATATTTTGACGAATGGCATGAAAAAGACTTGACAGACCAGGTCCTGCGCGACCGTAACCATCCGTCTTTATGTGGAGCATCGGAAACGAAGTACTGGAGCAATGGTAACATGCCGATGCCGACACGCTCAGTCTCGAAGCCGCCAACCTGATCCTCAATGCAGGCCATCCGGTGGATGACAAGATCTTGTCCGATACCGCCATGAGCGTACAGGGATTGATCGCCCATTCGTTGGCAGCGATCGTCAAGCGCCTGGATAAGACGCGCCCTGTCACTGCAGCCAACAACGAGGCGACACCGGGTAACCTGATCTTCCGTTCGAATGCATTGGATGTATTGGGATTCAACTATCACGAAAAGAATTACGAGCCGTTTCCGCAGAATTTTCCGGGCAAGACGTTAATTGTAAGCGAGTCTACTTCCGCCCTGATGACACGCGGCTACTACCAGATGCCGTCCGATTCGATGTATGTCTGGCCGAACACCTGGCGGGAACGGTTCGATCGTCCCGAACACCTTTGCTCGGCTTATGACAACTGCCATGTGCCTTGGGGCTCGACCCACGAGGTGACTTGGCGGGAAGTCAAACGGTTGCCTTATGTTTCAGGTATGTTTATCTGGACGGGCTTTGGCTATCTGGGTGAACCGACACCTTACTGGTGGCCGAGCCGTAGCAGTTTCTTCGGTATTGTCGACTTGGCAGGTATTCCGAAAGATGTCTATTATATGTATCAGAGCGAATGGACCGACACGCCGGTTCTTCACCTTTTCCCGCACTGGAACTGGAAAAAGGGAGAGACTGTCGATGTCTGGGCCTACTATAACCAGGCGGACGAAGTGGAGCTTTTCCTGAACGGTGAGAGCCTGGGTGTCAAAAGCAAGCCGGACGATGCTTTCCATGTCTGCTGGCGGGTCCCTTTTACGCCGGGTACGTTGAAAGCCGTTTCCCGTAAGGACGGTAAGGAAGTGCTTACACGTGAAATCCGTACGGCCGGCGAACCTGCCCGGATCATGCTGATTCCCGATCGTTCCGCCTTGCACGCCGATGGCACGGATCTTTCATTCGTGACCGTGGAAATACAGGACCAAGACGGAAACCTGGTGCCGGATGCCGACAACCTGCTTCGCTTTACGGTTGAGGGGGACGGCTTTATCGCCGGGACAGATAACGGAGATCAGAATGATCCCGTCAGCCTCAAGAAACCGGAACGTCACGCTTTCTACGGAAAAGCAATGGCGGTCGTACAAAACACGGGCAAGGCGGGAACCATCCGGTTGAAAGCTACGGCGGAAGGCCTGCCGGATGCAATCGTGGAAATAAAGGTAGGAGAATAAGAGGGACAGGGCTTGGTTGCAGAACTTGTTTTTGCGGAATCCTCTGTCACTCTATCACACTTTACCATGCGGGTTTTGATAATCATGGTGCGTAGGAGTGATAGATGCCATATTTGTCTATCACTTATGTATCACCGGTTTTCTGAAAGTCATAGTCTTTGTTTTGCAATATAAGCATAGATTAATCAATTAGTTGGTATGTTTTGTTTCCATACATCCGGGTGTCCGGAGCAGAAACATCCGGGTGTAACCGCCCCATACACCCGGATGTTGAAAGGTGCAAGATGGGGGTGTCTGTGATCATTTCTGCTTGTTTTCGGTACTTTTCTTGCTTGTTTTGAAGAAAAAGCATCATAAGGGAATCAAAACACTCCGGTGTGGATGCATATAGGTGTACTTAGTATAATTTAAAGAATAATGGAACTTCCGGGAGATGGTAATCAGGGATATTTATGTAAATTTGCCCGGAAATAAAAGAGTTTATGGAAGTAAAGATCATAAATAAGTCACACCATCCGCTGCCGGGATACGCGACTCCGCTGTCGGCAGGAATGGACATTCGTGCAAATCTGACGGAACCGGTAGTGTTGAAACCCCTTGAACGGAAACTGATACCGACCGGATTATATATCGCGTTGCCGGAAGGCTATGAGGCACAGATGCGCCCCCGTAGCGGCCTGGCATTGAAGCATGGCATCACATTGCTGAACACGCCGGGTACTATCGATGCGGACTATCGCGGCGAGATCGGCATAATCCTGATAAACCTCTCTTCCGAATCGTTTACCATCAATGACGGGGAGCGTATTTGTCAGATGGTGATCACGGCTCACAGCCAGGTCGTCTGGCAGCCGGTGGAAGTGCTGGACGACACCGAACGGGGAGCCGGCGGTTTCGGCCACACGGGGAGATAATTAAAAATTAAGAATTAAGAATTAAAAAATAAGAGTTGGTGTTATGAAGATGGTGTTGTTTTCTTTTCTATTGAGTTGCTGTTCTGCGCTGGTTTACGCGCAACAGCCGGTAGATTATGTGAATCCGTTTATCGGGACAAGCAACTACGGGACGACCAATCCCGGTGCGATTTGCCCCCAGGGAATGATGAGTGTCACCCCCTTCAATGTGATGGGGTCGAAAAGTAATAAGTTTGACAAGGACAGCCAATGGTGGTCCACGCCTTATTCGGCGGATAATAATTTCTTCACTGGTTATGCGCACGTCAATCTGAGCGGTGTCGGTTGTCCGGAGATGGGAAGCCTGTTGTTGATGCCTACCTCCGGGGAGCTGAATGTGGATTATCACGCATACGGCAGCGAATACAAGAACGAGGTGGCCCATCCAGGCTATTATAGTAATATCCTGACGAAATATAACATCAAGACGGAAGCTACCGCCTCCATGCGTACCGGCCTGACACGTTTTACTTTCCCGAAAGGGCAGGGGAATATCCTCTTGAATTTGGGTGAGGGGCTGACGAATGAAACCGGTGCGACCGTTCGTATGGTGAGCGATACGGAGATAGAGGGAAGCAAGTTGCTCGGTACGTTCTGCTATAACCCGCAGGCTGTTTTCCCGATCTATTTCGTGATGAAGCTCAGCAAAGCCCCCAAGCAGGCAGGCTACTGGAAGAAACAGCGCGAGATGAAGGGTGTGGAAGCCGAATGGGATGCCTATTCCGGCAAATATAAATTGTACACGAAGTACGACCGTGAGATGAGCGGTGACGACATCGGCGTCTGGTTCAAGTATGATACCGAAGAAGACGAAGTGATCGAAGTAAAGATGGGTGTCTCGTTTGTCAGCATCGAAAATGCCCGCTTGAATATGAACACCGAACAGCCGGATTTCAATTTCGACAAAGTGCGTGCGGCTGCCGGCAAGATGTGGAACGACGATCTGTCGCGTGTGATGGTGGAAGGCGGGACGAACGATGATAAGACGATTTTCTATACCGCCATGTACCACCTGCTGATCCATCCGAACATCATTCAGGACGTGAATGGCGAATATCCGATGATGGAAAGCCTGAAAGTCGGCCATACTACCGGAAACCGCTATACGGTCTTTTCGCTCTGGGACACCTACCGCAATGTCAGCACATTGATGACATTGCTCTATCCCGAAAAACAGCTTGACATCATCCGCACCATGATCGACATGTACAAGGAAAGCGGATGGCTCCCGAAGTGGGAACTGTACGGACGCGAGACACTGACGATGGAAGGCGATCCGTCTATCCCTTATATCGTGGATGCTTATATGCGCGGTTTGCGCGATTACGATATCGAGACTGCCTACGAAGGGATGCGCAAGGGTGCTACTACTCCCGGAGAGTTCAACCTGCTCCGCCCGGACAATAACGACTATATGAGCAAAGGCTACGTCCCCTTGCGCGAACAGTATGATAATTCGGTTTCGCATGCCTTGGAATATTATATTGCCGACTGGAATCTCTCGTTGTTGGCAGATGCGTTGGGAAAGAAGGAAGACGCCAAGCTGTTCCGTGAGCGGGCTATGGGCTATAAGCATTACTATTGCAAGGAGTTCGGTACGCTTCGTCCCATCCTGCCCGACGGCACGTTCTATTCCCCTTTCGATCCGAAACAGGGGGAGAACTTCGAGCCGAGCCCCGGTTTCCATGAAGGAAACGCCTGGAACTACACGTTCTATGTCCCCCATGACATCAAAGGCCTTGCCAAACTGATGGGCGGTCAGAAGAAGTTTGTTGATAAGTTGCAGATGGTCTTCGACAAAGGGTACTACGATATGGCAAA
>ENA-OOXA01000870-OOXA01000870.1-human-gut-metagenome-genome-assembly--contig:-NODE-870-length-19165-cov-2.638880_pt1 | contig 19165 bp, 9 predicted proteins | sample MGYA00241581_ERZ501331 | MGnify/ENA primary metagenome ERZ501331 (study PRJEB25962, sample SAMEA2042982) | human gut metagenome | biome: human gut; feature: human-associated habitat; material: faeces...
CCAAAACGCAAGCGGTAAAATAAAAGCAGTCAAATTCTATGTTTGGCTGCTTTTTCTTATATAGAATTTTGTTTCGGCAAGGAGGTGAAAAGAATGGCTGAAAATATTCTTGAGGTAAGACACTTGAAGAAATGGTTCAAGATCGGAAATCCTGCGATCAAAAAGGTCGGTGTAAGCTACCTCCATGCCTGCGATGATGTCAGCTTTGAAATAAGAAAAGGCGAGATATTTGGCATTATCGGAGAGAGCGGATCAGGAAAATCAACGATAGGCAAATGCGTTCTTAATCTGCAGAGCAGCGATTCTGGTGAGATAGTTTTCGACGGACAGGATATTTTCGGATATTCGCAGAAGAAAATGAAGCCCCTGAGAAAGGATATGCAAATGGTCTTTCAAAATCCGCTTGCATCTTTCAACCCAAAGAAGCGGCTTGGAAAGACGTTTGCGGAATATGGAAAGTTTCTGGGCATGACCGATGAACAGTATCAGAATAGGATAAAGGGGCTTTTAAAGTATATCAAGCTTTCTGATGATGTACTTTCAAGACTGCCAAAGGAACTCTCTGGAGGTCAGCTTCAGCGTCTTGCCATTGCAAGGGCGCTGATGTCAGAGCCAAAGTTTGTGTTGGCTGACGAGCCTGTTTCGGCACTTGATGTTTCTGTTCAAGCTCAGATACTTAATCTGATGATAGACCTTAAAGAAAATCTTGGTCAGACTATGCTTTTTATTTCACATGACTTGAATGTTGTCCGTCATCTTTGCGACAGAGTAGCTGTTGTGTATCTTGGCGTTATCGTTGAAATGGGTCCTATAGATGAGGTGTATTCAAACGTTATGCACCCATATACGCAGGCGCTTATTTCGGCAAAGCCAAAGGAACATCCGCTTCAGCAAAAGGAGCAGATAATCCTTAAAGGTGATATCCCTACTGCCATAGACGTGCCTGAGGGTTGTCGGTTTGCTTCAAGGTGCAGCCGTTACAAGCATGGTTTGTGCGACCACAGAACACCAAAACTCAAGGATATGGGCAACGGACACTTTGTTGCCTGCCATTATCCAAAAGGTCATAACTCTGATGAAGAGGATTGATATAGAAGTTTATATGAAAAGGAGAATTTATCATGAAAAACTACAGGAAACTTTTAGCAGGTTCGTTGGCGTTGTTTCTCGCTGTAGGTATCACAGGCTGTAGCAATACTTCAGGAGGCGGAACAGGTGTTGCAAATGAAGACGGACTTGTTGTTTTGAATGTTGCGTCAACAGGTCAGCCTGTATCCTTTGATCCTGCTGACGCAAACCTTGTTGTAAATGAATACACCGAGTATGATTGCTACGATACGCTCCTTGATTTTAATCAGGACGGCACAGATGTTGTACCTGCACTTGCAGAAAGCTGGGAACAGGTGGACGATCTTACATATACTTATAAGATCCGTGAGGGTGTAAAGTTCTCCGACGGCTCCGATCTTACAATGGACGATGTGTTGTATTCTCTAAATCGTGTGCGTGAGGACGCTTATGGAATGAGCTATCTTTTTGAGCACGTCGACAGCTTTGAGGTAGATGAGAGAACAAGAACGCTCACTGTTCACCTTACTCAGCCTGACAGCACATGGAAGTATGTTCCTGCAACAACGCCATGTCAGATCTTGAAGAAGTCTGTTGTGGAAGCTGAAGGTGACGCTTATGGAACAAATGAAGGCTCAGTAGTGGGTACAGGTCCATATAAGTTCGTATCATGGGCTGCTGACTCACAGATAGTTCTTGAGAAGAATGAATATTGGTGGGGCGGTGCAGATAATCTTGCTATCGACAAGATCAACTTCTATGTTATGAAAGACGCCAGCACTATCGCATTGGCAGTAAAGTCAGGAACTATCGATTTTGCACCTGGAATTACAAATGATGTTCTTCCGACTTACGAGTCGCTGAGTAATTATAATATCATTCACGATTTTGAGACTTCTACGGTTTTTGTCGCCTTAAACACACAGGTTGCACCGTTTGATGATGTTAACGCAAGAAAGGCGCTTGCTTACTGTATAGACTCTTCCCTTGTTCAGCAATCCATTGGCGGAGGGTATTCGGCAAAGCTTGATGTTACTTGTTTATCCGATAATATGTATTATATGGATCCTGACAAGTGGCACACTGCAGTGGGCGAAATTGAGGATTACACAGTTCAGGATTATGATAAGGCAAAGGAGTATCTTGCTAAGTCAAAGTATCCTGACGGATTTGAGTTCGATTTTTACACTTTATCTGCCAATGTTCCGGAAGCTGAGCTTATTCAATCTATGGTTGGTGAGATCGGTATCAAAATGAATATCAAGGAGATACTTTCAGCAGATATGTTCAGCTATTTGTACGGCTTTAATGAAGATGAAAACGGCAACAGACCATATCAGGCGTTTGGCTCTAGCTGGGTATCTGACTATCTCGACCCTGTGGGCAATCTGAAAACAATGTTCCACAGCTCAAATACAGTGCCTGGATGTGCAAATCAGGCAATGTGGAAGAATGCAGACTTTGACGCACTTATTGATAAATCTTACGAAACAACTGACGATAGTAAGAGAGTGGAATACTTTATTGAAGCTTCAAAGATAGCTGCTGATGATTGTGCTTATATCCCACTTTATGTGCCCGAGTCGGTTTACGCTGTCAGCGATAAGTTTACATTTACTCCAAGTCCTCAGTCATTCTGGAACTTCTCTTATACTGATTTTCAGGTAAACAAATGATCTGAACAATTAAAATAATACACGCTGCGGCATTTATAATACTATGCCGCAGTGATGTTATATGAAAGGATTGATCTTATGATTATGTCAGCGGATACGATCTGGATTGCCATATGCACCGTGCTTGTGTTTTTTATGCAGACGGGATTTGCAATGCTTGAAACAGGCTTTACAAGAAAGAAAAATTCCTGTAATGTTATCATGAAAAACATTATGGATTTTGCGGTCGGCTCGATCTTTTATTGGATCTTGGGATTTGGCATAATGTTTGGTGCAACAACAGGCGTTGTGGGCGTGATAGATCTTTTCTCTAATGGCGATTGTTCGGCTGCTTCACAAACTATTCCGCAGCCTGTATTTATGGCGTGGCAGTTAGTTTTCTGTGCAACGTCTGCTACTATAGTTTCAGGTGCTATGGCCGAAAGAACTGCATTCAAGTCATATCTTATTTATTCCGCAGTTATGAGTGCAGTTGTTTATCCTATAAGCGGCTGTTGGATATGGAACGCCAATGGCTGGCTTGCTCAGCTTGGTTTCCATGATTTTGCGGGCGGAACTGCCGTACATCTCTTGGGAGGTTCTGCTGCTTTTGCAGGCGCAGCCGTGCTAGGCGCACGAATCGGCAAATATGACAAAAAGAAAAAGTCAAGGGCTATACTGGGTCAGAACATACCTTTGGCGGCTCTTGGAGCGTTTATCCTGTGGGTAAGCTGGTTTGGCTTTAACGGCGGCTCGGTAGTGACTTCCGAAAGCGGATTTGACCTTGCAGCTATCGGCAGTGTGTTCATGAACACTATACTTTCTTCATCAGCATGTGCCGTATCTGCAATGATAATTACATGGGTAAGATACGGAAAATCAGACATAACGATGACCTTAAACGGCATTGTGGCAGGTCTTGTTGCCGTCACAGCCGGAGCAGATCAGCTTCCGCACTATGCAGCGCTTCTCGTGGGCGTAGGTGCAGCTTTTGTTATGATCTATGGCATTGAGTTTATTGACCATATCTGCAAAGTGGACGACCCTGTTGGCGCAATATCAGTTCATGGTCTTTGCGGAGCTTTTGGCACAATAATGATGGGCGTATTTTCTGTAGAAAAGGGCGTTATCTATACAGGTAGATTTAACTTTCTTGGCGTGCAGCTACTTGGAGTTTTGTCTGTTGCGGCATATGGATTAGCTGCAATGACGCTACTTTTCGTTATACTTAAGCATACGGTAGGTATCAGAGTTTCTGAAAAGGCTGAGATAATGGGTCTTGACCGCTCAGAGCATGGTTGGCAGAGCAATGTGACAGATGATCTTATTTCAGATCTGTCAGACGGAAATGCCAAGAGTGTTACACAGATAGACCTCTCAAAGCCTATAGATCGTTCAGCGTATAAAGCTGACGGAAAGATACGCAAGGTAGTTATACTTATGAACAGCTCGAAATTTGAGTCGCTGAAAGACGCACTTGACGAGATAGATATAACCGGTATGACCGTAACAAATGTCAATGGCTGCGGAATACAAAAGGGCAGCACCGATTATTATCGTGGCTCGGAAGCAAAGTCACATCTGCTCCCGAAGATAAAGGTCGAGATCGTTATCAGTACAGTTCCACTTGGACTTTTGGTAGACACGGTAAAGCGTGTGCTGTACAGCGGCAATATCGGAGACGGAAAGATCTTTGTATATGAGGTCGAAAATGTAATAAAGATCAGAACTGATGAAGAGGGCAAAATGGCGCTTGAATAGAAGTTTGCTGACGAAAAGGGGTATTCATTATGAACCAGGAACAAAAAAAGAAATATCTTTCCATAAAAGAAATGGGTCAAAAGCGAGGTGTTTCTTCAAAAACACTGCGGTATTACGATAGTATTGGGATCTTCAAGGCTGATTATGTTGACCCTGATACAGGGTACAGATACTATGATCCACAGCAATATGAGAAGCTTGGCACGATACTTGAACTGCGCAGCCTAAATTTTTCGCTGAATGAGATAAAAGGATATTTCACGGAGAGAAATATGAAAAAATCTGTGGATATGCTGAAAGAACACTATAAGCTTCTTGAAGAGGAGATACGTAGCAAACAAAGGCTGGCGGAGACTATCAAAGAAAAAATAGATTTCGTTGATAAGGTTATCGACAATAATATCGAGCTGGAGAAGTTTTCTTTTGAGGATTTTCCAGAGCGATTTATCATATCACAGCTCAATAAATCTGATAAAAGTGGTGAATCCGTTGCACTTGAATTTATGCACCTTGAAAGTCATCTTCACGAAACTGCGCCGATCTTGGCTTCAGACCGAATAGGCTTTTATATGGATTTTGATGATATTTCCGAGATGGAAAATATGGATAATTGGCACACCATGATAATGTGCAGTGAAGAAATGAAGAATTCAAGACATTTCTGTGTGCTCCCTGCGGGAAAATATCTATGTGCGTATTTTAAGGATTATACCGCTGATAGGGATCTATTCATAAAAATGTTTTTGGAATACGTCAAGTTTAACAACATAAAATTGAAAGGAATAATGATACAGCAATTTAAAATAGATGTAACTGTTACTGACGATCCGAAAGAGACGATCATTGAATTTCAGGCACTTGTTTGAATTTGTCTGAAAATGTTCTTGATAGCTGTTTCGGCCAAATATAAAACAAAGCCTTCTGAGCATTGTGGCTCAGGGGGCATTGTTTTCTGCTATTTTATCTGCCTTATCATCAGCCTTCCTTAATATCGCAGGCAGTGAAGCACGAAACGTCAGACACACATATTTTATTAGCTTTTCTCTGTGCATTGTTTCCGCTACTTTGATTTTGAATTACGGTGTGTATCTTTTGTTCGGCTTTCCTTTTGGCATAAAAATGCCCCCTTTCGTTTGATCTTTTATTGGTATATTTCTATTATACCACATTGTCTAACAAAAGGGGAGCATTTCAGATACGGGGTGTTTTTGTGTGCAAATAAAAAAATAATAGAGGTCTGACGTTTGAGCCAGACCTCTATTTTGCTATGGATAATCACTTTTTCTTTATTTTTTTGTAGTCACGCTCTTTGAAACCGACCATGCACCGTAATATTTTGTGCCGTTCACTGCCGTGTACGAACGCACACGAACGTAATATTTCTTTTTGCCGCTAAGTTTGGAAATTGTGATTTTGTCGGTCTTGCTGTTTGTTATGGTGACTTTCTTTGCGTTTGTAAACTTGGAATTAGTCGCATACTGTATCTCATAGCCCGTTGCGGAGCCTTTCTGCGCCCAATCCACGAAAAATGCTTTGGATTTAGACGTAAGCTTCTGTATCTCCTGCTTGGCAGGGTTTATGGTAAAGGCCTTTGTGATAATTCCACCATATTTGCCTTTGCCTGTTATCTTGACAATTGCCTTGCCGATTTTTTTGTTGTTTGAGTAGGAAGTTGTGTAATCAGTTCCGTTTTTCAGGGCAGCGCCGTTGTATTTCACAGTAATGTTCTGCGTGATAGCCTTGCCTGTGTATGCCTTGGTGGAAATGCCAGAAACGGAAGCTTTTGTGATATCATATTTTGCGGTCTTTATGTTTTTTATGTCAGACCATGGACCATAATAGGTCTTGCTTCCAACGTTTGTGTAGGAACGCACACGGACGTAGTATGTCTTATCGGCTGTCAGACCACTTATTGTCAGGTTATCTGGCTTGTTGGCAGTGAGGTGTTTGGAAGCCGCACCGCTCATGTTTGCACTGGTGGAATACTGAATGTCATAGCCTGTGGCAGAGCCTTTCTGCGCCCAATCCACAAAGAAGCCTTTGTATCTTGTTTCAAGCTTTTGTATGGTCTGCTTGGCAGGGATAATGTCAAAGCCTGCGGTATAACTGCTGTAGTAGTTGCCCATGCCTGAGATAGTGATGTTAGCGTGACCGATTTTAACATTGTTCGTGACTATCACACGATAGTCGATGTTCTGACGGAGAACTTTGCTTCCGTCCTTAACAGTGACTGTCGGAATAATTGCACTGCCTGTGTACTGTGCAGTGCTTGCATAGGAACAGCCTGATGTTGGAAGCTTTTTTGTGGTGACCTTTACAGTACAGACGGCAGACCTTCCGTTAGGCAGGGAGGCTGTTATCTTTGCTGTGCCTTTGCCCGTGGCGGTCACAACACCGTCTTTTACTGTGGCAACGGCTGTGTTGGAGCTTTTCCATGTTACTGTCTGAGGAGTGCCTGAGGTCACGCTGGCTTTTAGGGTAATGCTGTCGCCGTATGTGACTTCTTTTGACGTGGAGTCAAGAGTTATCTGTGTATTGTCACTGCTGATAGGATAGCTTTTCAGGTCGGGCAGACTTGAAAGTGTCACAGCATAGTCGCTGTTATAGACCTTTTGCCACATACTTTTCTCGGTATATTTCTCAGAGCTTGATATGCAAAATTCACCGCTCCATGTGCCGAAATATGACCATGCGGTGTTTGCATCAAAGGCTTTGTCAAGGTCGAAAAGACAGCCGTTTTCTGTAAGGGCAACTATTTTTCCGTTTGGTGAACAGTCTGTGGCTTCAAGATATTTTGAACTTTGTGCTGAATAATCTCTTGTGCCTGGGTAGATATCCTCTCCGATTATGTCAACATATTCGTCGCCAGGATACCAATTTGCCGCCTGACCATTCCATACCCATATGATATTGTCAAGCTTGTATTCATTCGTGAGCTTATCATATATTGCCTGCCAAAGCTTTTTGTAGGCTTCCGAGCCGTCTGCACCCCACCAGAACCAACCGCCGCTTGCCTCGTGGAGCGGTCTGAACAGTACCGGAACGTCTGCGTCAGAAAGACGTTTGAGTTGTTTGGCGATCTCGTCAACGTCGCTCATAAGAGTGTTGTAGCCCTTAGGGTCTGAGCCGTTCATTATTTTGGTAAGCGAGAACTTTGAGCGGTCAACGTTTTTGGTGTAAAAACCACCCCACCAACGTGGATTTCCGCCGTCTGTACCTGAGAGAAGATATTTGTCAGGGACGTTCCAATGCCAGCAGAATGTTACTATTCCTCCTGCCCGTGAAAACTCGATAGCCTTTTCGACAGCGTCGGAGGTGTCACCGTTCTGGACACGGCATGGAGTATAGCGCATAAAGTCAAGACCCAACATAGCAGGGGTCTGACCTGTGGCGGACTTTATAGCTTTGAACTCAGTGCCGTTAAGACCACCGTCACAATACTGTCCTGTTATGACCTTTTTGCCGTAAACGTCCTTCATATAGCTGTAAAGGCGCTGTGTGCTTTGTGAAGCGTATGGGTCAACGAGATTTTCAGCGGCGGTGTAGGCATTTGAAACGCTCATTTTTTCAATGGTTATGTAGTCGAGAGTAAAATATCCCCACGACATTGTTATTTTGACAGTGTTCTGACCCTTTTTGAGATAAATACCATTTACTGTGGACGCTTTATAGGCAGAGCCGTTTGCACTGCTGAAAGTGCCTGCATTTGAGCCGTTTACAGAAAGGTTGTTTATCTTATTCGAGCCTTCTCCGCGGCTGTAAAGCTTTATTTTGTAGTATCCGCTTTCGCTGACTGTAACAGTCTGTGACCATGTGCAGCTTGAGTCTGAAAAACGAACTGACCTAGAGCCTGATGCGGAGCTGTCTGTTTGGATATAGGCAGAACCGCCCAAAGTGCCGTTTTCGGCTTCGTATTTAAGCGTCTGCTGTGCAAAAACAGAAAGCTGAGCCGAGCCTGTGGTGAGCATTGCCGCACTTAAAAATGCGGCTGTGACCTTTTTGATATTGAACTTCATAGATGTTTTTTCCTTGTTATATTATTTACTGATAAAGCTAAGAGCTTAAAAGCATACATTTATTTTAGCATAATTTTTGTGAATTGTAAACAATATATCAAGGCTAATTATAAGATGATTTGTAAACTTTAATTTTGCTTATTTCATTAGCCAAATTTCGCAGACGTATTCGGTCGTGTATGAAATATCACCATTAGGCTTTTGCTGACTATCACATCTATCATATATTATGCAGCCGAGATATTTGTAATCTAGCCTTTGAGAATAAACTGTAAGGACGCCTTCTTCATCAGTGAAAAGCTCGTTTGAAAAATTCACCTTTTTGGCATATTCAAATATTTCATCATAGCTTTTGCAGCAGTTCATTACATAGCTTATCCTTATAAATTCACTGTCTGAGGGAAGTCCAACGTCGCTGAGGTTGCTTTTTAGCTTATCCAATGTTATTTCATAGCAAGTATCGATCTCGCCCTCACTTTGCACATGAGTCAATGTTTCAAGACTCATTGACAGCAGATCGTCAAGCTGTCCGCAGACCCTCAGTGGTGCATAGCCTCTGCCTTCACGTTTTTTATTTATTTTGTCTGCAAATATTCTGCTCAGCTCAATTGCACCGTCCTCGGAAAAATATGACGGCTCAGGCTCGGCTGGAGCTGTATTTTCCTCCTGCTGAGCTTCATTTGGCTGATAGTCATTTTGTTCTTCGGGCTGAGTTTCTTCAGGCAGGGTTGTTGTAGTGGTAGTAGTGCCTGCCGTGCCTGTGGAAGCCTGCCTAATACCGCCTGAAATTTTGTCTATCTCATCAGCCGTTGGTGCAGGTGCGGTGGTGGTAGTAGGTACAGTTGTTGTGGCGGCAGTCGTTGTCTGCGGCATGGTCGTTACAGTGTCAGAAGTTGTCACAGCTTTTGCAGGCTCAGGTGTTTTAGTTTCTACGGCATTGTTTTTCTTGCTGACAACGGCAAACACTGACGATGCGGCTATGATAGCGACTGCAACACAAACCATAGGTATGGCTCTTTTGCGTGACGTGTTTACCTTTATAAGTATTTCTTTACGCTCGTTGACGATGGACATACAGGCAAAGCAGAAAGTAGAATCATCGTGAAGCTCGCTGCCACAGTGAGGACAAGTTCTCATTTTTTACGCTCCCTTGATTTGGTTATTTTAATTCTATCACATTTTTTGTAAATTGTAAACAGTGCATAGAGAAATATCATGGACAAAATAATTGTTAAAATAAAAAAATATTTTTCGAAAACGTTTAACTAAGCTGACAGCTTAACAAATTTGATTTTTAATGTGCTATAATGAATACAACGATAATTAGTTATAGTTAAAATACAAAATAAAATAAGGTTAGGGAGGGAAAAATTATGAACAGTAAGAAGATAGTAGCATTGCTTCTGTGTTTGGGATTGAGTTTTCAATCCACTGCATTGAGTGGTGTGTTGTATGACGAAAATGCTGTGGTGAAAGCTTCGGCTGAAGAAAGCGGCAAAACGGCTGATGCAGAGAGCTATAGCGGTACTGAGCAGTCAGAAAACAAGGCACAGCAGCCAGAAAGCAGTGCAGACAAGGCTGACAAAACTCAGCACGCTTATGACCCTATCTCGGATATGGAGGCTGAACAGGAATATCGTGACAGCACGGAGATAACTCCTGGCAAAGTGCTGTTCTCGGTGCTTTCTTATCATGCAGAGGGTGAAGAATCGGCTTATCTTGATGATGACAGCGATATCTGCGCCGAGTATGATCTGAAAGACGTTGAGTTTATTCTTGAAACAAAGGCAGAAAACACTGACGAAAAGGACGGCATGACCCCTTATAAGACGTTCTATGAAGCGACCACCTCGGAGGACGTTTGGGCAACTGTGGACAAGCTGTCGGACAATGAAAACATTCTGTCGGCTGAGCCTGACTTTGTGTGGGAAAAGACAGACACAACAACTGTTGCGGCAACCGACGAGGAAATAAACGCTGAAACTCATTTCCCTTGCATGGACGTAACAGGCGTATGGAAAGATTGTTTTGATCCTGCTAAAAAGGAAGCTCCCGGCAAAGGTACTGTTGTGGCTGTTATCGACACGGGCGTTGACTATACCCATAAAGACCTTGCAGACAACATTTGGGTGAATGAGGGCGAAATACCCGGCAACGGCATTGATGATGACAGCAATGGTTATGTTGACGATGTTCATGGCGTAGACTTTGTTGACGGCGATTGCGACCCTATGGACGAGCATGGTCACGGCACACACGTTGCAGGCATAATCGCAATGACACCTGGCAATGGCGGCGGAGTCGGTGTTGCATATGGTGCAAAGATAATGTGCGTAAGGGCAGGTCAGGCGAACGGAAGCTTTGCAAGCTCGGATATCGCCAAGGCGATAAAGTATGCCGCTGACAATGGCGCAGACGTTATCAATATGTCCTTCGGTGGAACAGGCAGGTCATATCTCGTTGAAAGCGCATTGCAGGACGCTTTCCCAAGCTGTGTTCTCGTTGCGGCGGCAGGTAATGACGGCTTGCCGACAACTGACGCAATTAATGCAGGCTATTTTAATACAGAAGATATCTATCCAGCAGGATATAAATATGTACTTGGCGTAATGGCAACTGACAATAATAAGAGCCTTGCTTCTTTTTCAAACTGGGACTACTTAGAGGGACAAAATTGCGAATATGAAATGGCAGCCCCTGGTGTTAATATTTATAGCACACTTCCTGGCAACAGATATGCTTGTTGGAGCGGTACGTCAATGGCAACACCAAATGTTGCGGCAGCAGCTATTTTAAGAAGCAAATACACAGATAAATCAAAGTATAGTTCAAGATATATAATGGGTCAGCTTTGTAGCGCCACTACAAGCAGCGTAGGCTTTATTGCTCCCAAGGGAGACTTTCACAGCTATCCTGTGCTTAATATTCGTGACAGCCTTACAAAACAAGCACAGCCTGAGCTGAGCCTTGATGAGGTCTACACTCTTGATTATCAAGATGTTTCATCTTTAAATAATGGTGACGGCATTGCACAGCCTGGTGAAACTATTGACATGGGTATAGCTGTATGGAACAGGTGGGGTGCGGCAACTGACATTACTGTAAAAGTTGACGCAGACTCTGTTGCTGGTATACCAAACAAATACGTTGAGTTCATAAATGATGAAATCAAGTTGTCTGATGTAGGTACTTTCGCTTCTGTAAATAATGGCTTTACATACACAGACGAGAAACTCACAGGCATATCAAACCCTATTCGCTTTAAGATAAAAGAGGGTACACCTAATGATATTCAGATAACTTTCAATATCTCCATTACCGCCAAGAATGGACTTGATGAAAGGGACGACAATTTGTATAGCTCATCTGCAAGCTATACTTTAACTGTTCAAAATGGTGTTGCACTCAGCGGAATAATCAATGAAGATATGACCCTTACAAACGATAAGCTTTGGATACTTGAAAACAATGTGCTTATCCCTGAGGGCGTAACAGTAACAGTTGAGCCTGGCACAAGAATACAGTTCTGGTCTGCTGACCCTAATAATAAGTATGGTGCAAATGCCAACGTTTATTTGCAGGTAGAGGGCAGATTTATTGCTGAGGGTACAGAAGAACAGCTTATTGAGATGTATCCAGGCAAAGGTTTTGAAGATAAGGCAGTGACAATTACCGGAACGGGTTCTTATATTGATTTCAAAGATAGTGGGCTGGTTGATGATGATTATGATAAGAAATATGCGTCATTAAAATATGTTAATATATATAATGCGACTTATTATGCTAGTGATCCGTATTCTTTGAGTGCAGGTAAGCCTTTTAATGTTACTATAATAGATCATTGTAATTTTACATATAGCTATTCATTTAGATATGGAGTGCTTTTTGCCAAAAGTATTGCGAACTCTCATTTCTCTAATATGAGTATGAGCTTTCAAGCCTCTTGCGGTATATGTGTTAATGACATTACAACTACTCTTTTTGATAATTATGACAATCAGACAGTATATCCCTATAATCGTTTTAAAAATAATGTAGCACTTAATTATCACGGTGAGAAAAGTAATGAATCATCAATAATAGTTGGGTCATATTACGATAGCTATAACCCCATGTTTGCAAACAATGCCATTCTTAATTCGTTTTATCTTAATGCTTATGATAATATAAGAGCGATCGGTTCCTTTGATGTTTCAAAAGATTTTAACGGCCGCACCACCTATGACATCTCTGGCAACTATTGGGGCACAACGAACCCTGACCTTGTAAAGGTGCAGTGCCTTGACGCCGATTGGGACGTTTCAAGAAATGACCTTATCCAAGAGCCTTATCTTACACTTGATGACGATATGTCAGATATCTATCCGTTTGTCACAGAAGCTTATCTCACTGATAAGGACGGCAACAGGATAGACAAAGTCAGCGGCGCACAGACAGTTAAAATGCACGTTAAGTTCAATCGTGATATGGCTTCTGATATTCAGCCTATGGTGACATACGGCGGAAGCGAGCCTTATACTGATTTCGCAGTATCGGGCGATTGGGCGAACGCCCGTGAATGGGTGGGCGAGTTCAAGATAGACCCTTATATCGACCTTGGCACTATGTATATCCGTGTAAAGGGTGCGGCTGCCGCTGATGATAAGTGGCTGGTAACAGGAAACGATTGGGGCAGATTTAAGTTTGAGATAACAAACAGCTCGGCACAGTCTATGTCACTCACAGGCGAGGGTCAGTTTGGCAAGAATGCTCTTAGCTGGATGCAGGACGATTATGACACCCTTGCAGGCTACAATATTTACAGAGCGACAAGCTATGATGCTAACAAAAAACCTGAGGAGCAGAAGTTCACAAGAGTGAACAAGTCTGTTCTTAATGCGGACGAGCTTTCGTTCATTGACGAGAACGTTAAGGCAGGTACAGATTATTACTATTATTTCACAGTGGTGGACACTGACCTTAACGAGTCAAAGGCCTCAAACGTTGTAAGCTGTTGCCCGCTAGAGGGTGAGCCTCCTGTTATTGTACACACGCCTGTTGAAACTTTGACGCCAGACAAGGCTATAGCTATAACGGCTGATATTACGGATAATGTAAAGGTTGCGGGAGCAACGCTTTACTACAAAAATAAGTCTGCCGACAGTTGGAAGTCTGTTGATATGAGAAATACCACAGGCTCGGTTTACAAGGCAACGATTGCGGCTTATGAGGTCACAGACGAGGAGATACTCTACTATATCACTGCTACAGACGGCGCAAATGTAGGCTACTGCGGCACGGCTGACGAGCCTAACGTTATAGTACCGCACTACGTCACAGGAATAGAGATAGTTTCAAAGCCTGACAAACTGAACTATGACCTTAAACAGGAACTTGACAGTACGGGCATGGTGGTAAAGGCTGTTTACAATGACGGCACAAGGACTGCTGTTTCAGATTATACTCTCCAGGGCTTTGACAGCAAGACAGAGGGCGAAAAAACTGTAACTGTAGCTTACAATGGCTTTACGGCAGAGTTCACAGTGACAGTAAAGCACACACATGAGTATTATTCCGAGATAACAAAACAGCCGACTTGTTCGGAAAAGGGTGAGAGGACTTATAAATGCGATATCTGCGGTGATATTTATACCGAAGATATTGCAAAGACAGAGCATGATTATGAAGACACTGTAGTAAAACCTACCTGCACAGAGCGTGGATACACAGAGCATATATGCAAGGTCTGCGCTGACAGCTATAAAGATGATTATACCCCTGCGTTGGGTCATGATTACATTTCACAGATAACAAAGCAGGTGGCCTGCGAAACAGACGGAGAAAAAACATTTACCTGCACACGCTGTGGGGATACATATACAGAAGCAATCCCAGCAACAGGTCACAATGACATTGTAACAGTAGTCGAGCCAACTTGTACAGCAGACGGCTATACAGAGCATAAGTGCAAGGATTGCGGCAGAGTAGTTCGATCTGACGTAACAAAGGCACTTGGACATGATTATGATTCAAAGATTACGACAAAGGCAAGTTGTACAGAGGACGGAGTTCTTACCTACATTTGTACAAGATGTGATGAGAGCTATACGGAAAAGATACCAGCAACGGGTCATAATTATAATGACGTAGTAACAGAGGCTTCTTGCGATAAGGGTGGCTATACGCTTCATACTTGCGCAAACTGCGGTGACAGTTACAAGGATAATTTCATAGCACCTACAGGACATAAATATACAAAGACAACAGTTAAACAGGCTTCATGCGAAACTGACGGAGTGAATGTTTACACTTGCGATACTTGCGGCGACAGCTATAGCGAGGTTATCAAAGCAAAGGGTCACGTTTATGCTTCTAAGGTAACAAAGAAAGCAAACTGTACAGACGACGGAGTTATCACATATACCTGTGCAAATTGCGGTGATAAGTACACAGAAGTGATAAAGGCAAAAGGTCATAACTATTCAGCAGAAGTGACAAAGAAAGCAACTTGCGATACAGACGGAGTAAAGACGTTCACTTGTGCAGATTGCGGAGATGTGTATACTGAAAAGCTGGAAGCTTTGGGTCATACATATGGCATTTCAGAGGTAGTAAAGCCGACCTGCGATAATGACGGCTATACAAAGTTTACTTGTTCTGTATGCGGTGACAGCTACAGCAAGGTGATCAATGCAACAGGTCATAAGTACAACGATAAGATAGTTTCGGCTTCTTGCGACAAGAGCGGATATACGCTCCATACTTGCGAAAACTGCGGTGATATATACAAGGATAATTTCACTTCACCGCTTGGTCATGACTATACGTCACAGACAGTAAAGCCAACCTGCGAAACAGACGGAGAAAAAACATTTACCTGCACACGCTGTGGGGATACATATACAGAGGTCATAAAGGCCAAGGGACACGTTTACAAGAGAACAGTTGTAGCGGCAGGCTGTGAAACAGACGGCTACACGCTTGTTGAGTGTATGGAGTGCCATGACAGCTTCAAGGAAGGTTACGTTGGGGCAAAGGGTCATACTATCGTTACAGACAAAGCTGTTGCGGCAACTTGCACCACCGCTGGCAAAACAGAGGGTTCACACTGTTCAGTATGCGGAAAGGTCATAAAGGCACAGACAGAAATAAAGGCCAAGGGTCACGTTGCAGGCGACTGGATAACAGACAAGGCTGCGGCTGTGGGCGTAAAAGGAAGAAAGCACAGAAGCTGCACAGTATGCGGTGCAGTTGTCGAGTCAGCTGATATCCCTGCGCTTTCTCCAAAGAGCATTTCTTCTGCCTCTGTATCACTTTCGATTGCGACCTATTCTTTTGACGGCAAGGTTAAAACGCCGTCCGTGACTGTCAAGCTTGGCAGTACAGCACTTAGAAAGGGCATTGATTATGTTGTTTCATACAGAAATAATAAGAACGTGGGAAAAGCAACTGTTGTCATAACTGGAAAGGGCTTATATGCAGGAACTATAACAAGGACCTTCGTGATAAACCCTGCAAAGCAGGAGATACAGAAGCTTACAGCTAAGAGCAAGGGCTTCTATATCGACTATGCCGCAAAGAGTCATGCGACAGGATATGAGATACAGTATGCTACAAATTCTTCATTCAGCGGAGCAAAGAAAACGGTAATAACAAGCAATAAGACAGATAGAGTAACAGTTTCAAAGCTTAGTGGAAATAAAAAATACTATGTAAGAGTAAGAACCTATACCACAGTGAATGGCATAAAGTATTACGGTGCATGGTCTGCTGTAAAGACAGTTACAACAAAGAAATAGTGCAGAGTATCAGACTGCCGATGTCGGCTCTGGCGTTTTGCAGCCCACAGACAACAGCTCTGTGGGCTGCTTGTGTTAAAGGCATATTTGACATTTCGTCATTCATGTGATATAATCATATTGTGAGCGAGCTATGCGATAGCGTAAACGTTCTAGGTTTATGAGGAAAGTCCGAGCATCATAGAGCAGGATAGCTGATAACGTCAGCCGAGGGTGACCTTAGAGCCAGTGCAACAGAAATATACCGCCAACTTTTGTTGGTAAGGGTGGAAAGGCGGGGTAAAAGCCCACCAGAATGGCGGAGACGTCATTGCTATGTAAACCTTATCCGATGCAACACCAATGGTAGCTTGCAAGTCAATGGCTGCTCGTCAGACTTGGGGCTATAGGTGGCTAGAGCTGTGCGGCGACGTACAGTCCAGATAGATTATCGCACTCGACAAAACTCGGCTTATCGGTTCGGTCACATTTGCTCCGTCAGTTAAACTTTTTTAAGCTTAACTACGGGGCTTGTTTTTTAATAATATATAAATTTGGTAATTTGTTTTGTGCATTATAAATAAATTTCTATAATTCCCCTTGTGATTTTACGGAAAATATGTTATAATGATGCTAGACGTATTTATATAAGCAGAGGAGGGCTGTTTGTATGGAAATACCAGCTAAGACCTATAACGAAAAGTTCGAGAGCTTTTTGAAAATACTTGAAAGCGATGACAGATTTGATAATGTGTGCAAGAATTTTCTCGAAAGTATTTGCTCTGCACTTTATGTCAATGCGGCTACGGTAACAGTTTCAGGCTATGAAAACTCAGAACCTTTGAGCTATGAATTGATCGCTGATACACATAAATATACTGTATTTGCTTTTGATAAAGAATTTAATAGAAATAGATACAATGCAATGAAAAAAGCACTTATGCAAACTGGTATCCATGTTGCGGATAAGGCTCATCCGAATGGAGATGCGGAGGAAATATCCCTGCGTGGGGTGGTGTATCCTTGTTCACTCACTTGTGCTGTCAAGGACACCAATAAGTATGTTGCATATTTCAATCTTTTGTCCTCTGATCCTGAGAGAGTATGGTCACCTGAGGAGATACAGCTAGCCTCACGTCTGACATATATACTTTCTGGTATGCTCCATACTAGGAGAGCGGCTGAACATGCTGAAAGCACTACTCGCACGCTTACTGATGTTATGGATAATATGAATTCCTATGTGCTTGCAGTGGCACAGGACAGTGGTGAGATAGTTTTTGCCAGCAAGAGCTTTGAACAGTATTTGGGGAAACTGGTCGGCAAAAAGGAAAGTGACGTTTTCAGCAAGACTTGGTGTGAGCTTCCTGCTCATAAGGAAGGAATGCTTTTTGGAGGAGATTATTATTCCGAGATCATGAACAAATGGTTCAATGTGTCGGAAAAACTTATAAAATGGCATGACGGCAGAACTATCAGACTTTGCACACTTAATGATATCTCAGAAAAGATAAATTATGAGAGGGTCATCGAAAAGCAGGTCTTTTACGATAACCTCACAGGTCTTCCTAACAGATTAAGTCTTGATAAGAGTATACAGGGCATTATTGAAAGCGATGAGAACAGCACTGTTATGCTCATTGACCTTGATAATTTCAAAAACATAAATGACAGCTATGGTCACAATAATGGTGACCGACTTCTTAAAGAGATAGGTAAATTTTTTGAGGATTTTGCCCAGAAGAATAAAAAGCTGAGCATTTTTAGATTTGGCAGCGATGAGTTCGTTGTGCTTCTGAGAGATCAGGATCAGGCCGAGATCGACGAGATATGCAAGATCATACATGATAAATTCAACACAGAGTGGCAGATAGCTAACAGCACTTGCTATTGCACTTGTTCAATGGGCGTTGCGAAGTTCCCAAAGCTTGACGATACTGTAAACACAGTTCTTAAAAGGATCGACCTTGCCATTTCATATGCGAAAAAGCAGGGCAAGAATTGCACTATAAATTATAACGAAACTATCGGCAGGATACTTTCAAGGCAGATCGACCTTGAAAGACTCATGCACAGGGATATCACAAACGGCTTTGCACATTTCACGGCGTACTATCAGCCTATATTCAGCAGCTCCGAAAAGAAGCTTGTGGGCTGTGAAGCGCTTATGAGGTGGAATCCACCTGAGTTTGGTCAGGTTTCCCCTGCCGAATTTATCCCTATGGCGGAAAGACTTGGCTATATCAATCTCTTGGGCGAGAACATAATAAGGATCGCAGGCAGACAGTGCAAAAAGTGGGCTGACGCAGGACTTGATTTGAGAATGAACATCAATCTGTCTGTAGGTCAGATAATTGAGCCTGATTTCCTTGACAAGATAGACACACTTTTTGACGAAACAGGCGCACCCCCTGAGAAGATATGTTTTGAGGTCACAGAAAGTCTTGCTATCCATGATATGGAAAAGATGAAGGAGCTTTTGAAGCATATAACAGACAAGGGCGTGAAGATAGCACTGGACGATTTCGGAACGGGATATTCTTCGCTTAACTGCATAAAGGAAATGCCGCTGAATACCATTAAAATAGACAAGTCGTTTATTGATGATATCGCAAAAAATCCTGACACTGCGGTGTTTGTTAAAATGATAGTTAATCTTTCTCACGACCTGCATATAGCAGTTTGCGCAGAGGGCGTTGAGGAACAGGTGCAGTTCGATATCCTGAGAGATCTGGAAACTGACGTTATACAAGGCTATTATTTCGGCAGACCTATGCCGTCAGACAAGTTTGAGGAGAAGTTCCTTAGCGAGAAACTCCAGTCAGTAAAATAAGTCGCCAAAAAAAGAAAGTTCGACCGTCGGGCGTAATACTCGGCGGTCTTATAAAAATGTAAAAATCAAAAATAA
>ENA-OOXA01000877-OOXA01000877.1-human-gut-metagenome-genome-assembly--contig:-NODE-877-length-19054-cov-3.977578_pt1 | contig 19054 bp, 9 predicted proteins | sample MGYA00241581_ERZ501331 | MGnify/ENA primary metagenome ERZ501331 (study PRJEB25962, sample SAMEA2042982) | human gut metagenome | biome: human gut; feature: human-associated habitat; material: faeces...
GAGGCTCCTTGCCTGACCGGGTGGGTGAAACATACTTATGGCACGAACTATGGTGACCATCGCTTCTATGCACGTGTGTTTGAACTTATTTTGCGTCTGCGTGGTAATTTTATGTGGCCTGCGATGTGGGGATGGAGTTTCTATGCGGATGATCCGGAAAACAGCAAGACTGCCAATGACATGGGAGTTATTATGGGTACATCCCATCATGAACCTATGGCGCGTAATCATCAGGAGTGGGCGAGAAAACGTAAAGAGTATGGTGCGTGGGATTATGCTTCCAACCAAAAAGTAATTGACCGCTTTTTTCGTGAAGGTATTGAACGTGCCGTTGATACGGAGGATTTGATAACTATCGGTATGCGGGGGGATGGCGATACACCTATGGGTGGAAAAGAAGGAGAGGATGATAAATATGTATCACGTGATAAAGAGAATATGCGTTTAATGGAAAAGATTTTCAAGAACCAACGGCGCATCATTAAGGAAGTGACGGGAAAAGCTCCGGAAAAACGTCCGCAGGTATGGGCTCTATATAAGGAAGTGCAACGTTTTTATGATATGGGGCTCAGAGTACCCGACGATGTGATTATGCTGTTGAGTGATGACAATTGGGGAAATGTACGTCGTTTGCCAAATGCGGAAGAAAGAAAACATCCCGGAGGCTGGGGAATCTATTATCATGTGGACTATGTGGGAGCTCCCCGAAACGCAAAATGGCTTAATGTGACTCCAATCCAGAATATGTGGGAACAATTGCAGTTGACTTACGATTATGGAGTTGACAAGTTATGGGTACTTAATGTCGGCGATTTGAAACCGATGGAATATCCTATCACTTTATTCCTCGACATGGCTTGGAATCCTAAACGCTATGCGGTTGATAACTTGTTGGATCATCCACGTCAATTCTGCGCCCAGCAATTTGGTGAAGAGCAAGCGGACGAAGCTATGCGCATTTTGAACTTATATAGCAAATATGCCGGTAGGGTTACTGCTGAAATGCTTGACCGCAAGACTTATAATCTGGAGACCGGAGAGTGGAAGCAGGTTTCTGATGAGTTTATTAAGCTCGAAGCGGAAGCATTGCGCCAATATATGACACTCCAACAGGAATATAAGGATGCGTATAAGCAACTGATTCTTTTCCCTGTGCAGGCAATGGCCAATTTGTATGAAATGTACTATGCGCAAGCTATGAACCATAAGCTTTACAAGGAGAATAATCCGCAGGCAAATTATTGGGCCGACAAGGTTGAACAGTCTTTTAAGCGTGACAAGGACTTGTGCGATGACTATAACAATGTGATGTCGGGAGGTAAATGGAAGAACATGATGATACAGAAGCATATCGGTTATACTTCGTGGAATGATAATTTTCCGGCAGATAAGCAGCCGGAGGTATATCGCATCGAGGAGCCGGAAAAAGCTATGGGAGGATATGTTTTCAAATCCAGGGACGGTGTGGTGGCAATGGAAGCCGAACACTATTTTGAGAAGAAGGACGTTGTCGGGGCACAATGGACGGTTATTCCTTATATGGGACGTACATTGAGCGGTATGGCGTTGATGCCTTATACGAAAGATGTTGCCGGTGCTTCCCTTTCTTATAAAATGGAAATTCCCAAAGGTGTTACCGAAGTGACTGTCCATATTGTGGTGAAATCAACACTGGCATTTCACGATATAAAAGGGCATAAATATGAAGTAGGCTTTAACGGAGGTAATGTAGAAACAATTAATTTTAATGCCAATTTGAATGAAGAACCGGAGAATGTGTACACAACTTTATATCCCACAGTTGCCCGAAGAGTGGTTGAAAGTCAGGTGAAACTGGAATTACCGATATCGCAGGATGGGTTGCAGACCTTAACCTTGAAGCCTTTGGATCCGGGAATTGTATTTGAAAAGATTGTGGTGGATTTTGGCGGATACCGGAAAACTTTTTTATTTATGAATGAGTCTCCTTGTCAAAGAGATAAATGAAGATACTTTTAAACGAAACCTTTAGACAGATGAAGAGCTTTTGTCAAAGCTAAAATGAGTACTCTGAAAAGTTACAGATTGTAACTATAACCTCTAAAAGGGTCGTATCAAACTCTGTTTTGAGAGTAATGATACGACCCTTTTTTTAGTCTTTTAGGATATTCTAATTTCAAGTTAAAAGTTTATTTCCTCAAAATGGAGTTTTGGCATATTCATCTTTTATTTGTATCACTCAGTGTCGGAAGATGCCGATGCCGCATTTTGCTCCATGTAGGCAGTAGGTGTCATTCCGTATAACTCTTTGAAGGCAGTTGAGAAATAGGCAACGTTGGTGAAACCTGTCAAGGCTGCAACTTCATTGATACTTTGCCGTTTCTTAGCCAACAGGGTTGCTGCTTGTTTTAGCCGGAGATTGCGTATCAAGTCGCGAGTGGACTGGTTGGTCAGTTCTTTCAGTTTACGGTGCAGATGAACACGGCTGATGCCTACGGTTTCGGCTACCATTTCGACATTCAGTTCCGGGTTAGCTATATTGTCATTGATAACTTTCATAATGCGGTCTAATAGGCGTTCATCCGGTGATTCTATCTCTAATTCCTGCATCCGTTCTTTTTGTGTCTGGCTGCCCTGGAAATTGTTTCTCAATCTTTCTCGGCTCTTGATCAGGTTAAAAGTGCTTTGCCGAAGTATTTCAATGCTGAAAGGTTTTGTTATGTAGGCATCAGCCCCTATACTGAGTCCTTCCAGATTATCTTCTTCACGGCTTTTGGCTGTAAGCAGGATAACTGGAATGTGGTTGGTATTGATGTTCTGTTTCACTTTTGAACAGAGAGTCATGCCGTCCATTTCAGGCATCATAATGTCACTGATAATTAAATCGGGAGTTTTTTTGAGAATATATGTAAATGCTTCTTTGCCGTTACGGCACTCTTGCATGTGAAAATCACGCCCCAATTCTTGGCAGATGTAACGGCGGATTTCATCATCATCTTCTACGATTAGTACACGATACTTGGATTTTGAGTGTGTTTTCGGGGGTGTTTCTATCAGCGGTGTTGTGGGTAGCGCCGTAGTTATGTGTACTGAATCCTGCTTAACTGCTGAGTTGTCTATATCTTCTGGTTTGAGGTGTTCCTTTCCTAAGGGAAGGCGGACGATGAAACGGCATCCGGGAGTTCCTTGGTTGTTTTCAACGGTGATGCTGCCATGATGCAGCTCTACCAGTGAACGGGTGAGATGCAATCCGATACCTGTACCTATGTTTGAGTTGTTTTGACTGTTGCGTATCTGATAAAAGCGGTCGAAGATACGTTCTAATTCGGTTTCATTGATGCCGATCCCGTCATCTTCTATACTGATTTCGAAATAACGGCTTAACGCTTTCTCAGCGGCATTTGGATCATTGCCGGTGCATAAGCGGATTTGTATGTTACCATTTTCCGGTGTGAATTTGAATGCGTTGGAGAGTATATTCAAGATAACCTTATCGAAGTTCTTCGGGTCTATCCACGCTTTCAGTTCTTTCACTTCGGAATGAAAGTCCAGCTTGATATGTTTGGTATTGGCTTGGTAGGCAAATGTATAGTGCAAATCCTGTATGAAACTCACGATATCAGTTTCCTGGAATTTGAGTTGCATTTGCCCTTTATCTATTTTCCGGATATCCATAAGTTGGTTGACAAGGCGCAGAAGACGTTCGGCGTTACGGTAGATGATATTGTAACTCTGCTGGCGCTCTGTATCGTAGTCCGTAGCCATTAGCTTTTGCAATGGGCTTATTATGAGAGACATCGGGGTGCGTATCTCGTGAGAAATGTTGATGAAGAACTGTAACTTGGCTTCATTCAGCTGTTCGGCATGTATATGTTCCAACATTTCCTGACGTGCACGATACCGTTGGCGTATTTGCACTATGATGAAAATAGTGATGATGACTGCTGTTAGACAATATATGGTTTTTGCCCACCATGAGACATACCAGGGTGGAGAAATGATAATGGTCAGTTTTTTTATTTCGGAATAGGAATTATAGTCCCTTGCCTTTACCTGGAAGTGATAGATACCCGGTGTCAGTTCGCTGAATGATATCCTGTTGACACCGGACTGTAAATTCACCCATGTATTGCTGTTGAATGTATAGGAATAGCTTATGCGTTCAGGACTGTAGAACTCCATGGCGGAGAGCTCGATGCTGAATGAGTTGTCTTTGTGCGACAGATGAAATTTGTCGGAATTCGTTACAGAGGTTGTGACAATATCGTAGCGTCCGGATTTCATGCCCAATCTTACCGCTTTATCGTGCACGTAAAAGTCTGTAATGCGTATTTCCGGTTTTTTGTTGGGACTTGTTATTTCTCCGGGGTTAAAGTAAGTAATACCGCTGGTGCTTCCAAAGATAATTTCTCCTTTGGTGCTGGCAAATGATACTCCTTTGCTGAATTCATTTCCTTGCAGACCGTCACTTGCATAGAAGTTGACGAATGTTTGTGTACTGGGATTGAAGCGGGATATGCCGAAGTTTGTACTTATCCATAGGTTACCGTTAGCGTCTCCCTCAATGGCCGAAATGGAATTGCTGGGAAGGCCGTCGGATATGGTGTATTTCCTGACTTTTTGTGTTTGGGGATTTAATTGCTTCAGCCCTTGTGAAGTTCCCACCCAGATATTATGATGCAAATCCTCATAAAGTGCATAAATCACATCACCTTGTAGCAGTCTGTTTGTCTTGTAAGTGGAAACAAAATCCATTGTTGGGATGTCGAGGCAGCCTAAACCGTCATAGGTTCCAATGTAAAGTTTGTCGTTTGTACTATACAGCAGGCAGTTAATCCATGAATTGTGCAGTATATTGCTTAGCGGACGGTATTCAAAACCGTTTGCAGTGCTGGGACAATGGTATATTTCTTTAGTTTCCAGATTGATACGGTAAAGTCCAGCTCCCATAGCACCTACCCAAAGCTGTCTATGTTTGTCTTCAATGATACTGTATATGCTTTGTGCCGGTTTGTGGTCTTTATCCGGCAGATAGATGTATTCACAGTGTCCGGTCTGAGGATTCAACTTGGCAAGTCCGTCACGGTATGAACCTATCCATAAGTTTCGGTCCGAGTCCTCACAAATGCTCATAATGGTGGAGGATACCGAGTGGCTGATGCCCGGACGTTGCTCAAAATGCGCTTGTTGCTTTCCATCTGGATCTATACGGTAGATGCCATCATTATCTGTGCCTATCCAATAGGAACCGGTATGGTCTTTACATACGGACATGATGCAACAGGAACCGATTGTGTTGTGGGTAGACGATTTATATCCCATATACTTGAAGTTGTTACTAACGGGCGGTACTATCATAACTCCTTTTTGGAAGAATCCCAGCCATATATTCCCTTGATTGTCTTTGAGAATAGAATGTACTTTGGACTTATCAAAGTTGAAACTGGTAATATTGACAGGACTTTCCATTATCTGTCCTTTCTGAATGTTATACACTTTCATTCCGTTCCCATCGGTTCCGATATAGATTTCATCTTGGTTTATGTTATATAGGGTCTTAATAGGTAGCTCCGGATGCGAAGAACATTTAATGTGGGTGAAGCCGTTTGTTTGAGGATTGTATTTGAACAGTCCGTTTTTCAGGCATCCCACATAGATGTTTCCTGTTTTGTCTTCGCAGATGGAAGAAGGCCACACAATTTCCCTTCCATTCGGATAGTGCGTCATCCTTTGGTTTGTATCTATGCTGTATATTCCTTTGTCATTGGTGATTACCCACAATGTCCCGTTCCGGTCTTCGTAGATCTGGTTGATGAGATAACTTGGAACAAACCCGGGCAGTTGCCTGGCTTCTATGTGTCCTTCTGTGACATTCAGTAAGAATATTCCATGTCCGGATGTTCCTATTAGTATTTCTCCGTTGGCGCGCTCGATAATGGTGGATACATTAACTTCTAGCTTACCTCCTTCTTTGAAGGTCATGGGAATATGGGAGAAAATACCTGTTGCACGGTCGTATGTTTGCAGACCATTTAATGTGCCTACAAAGAAAGTCCCTTTCTTGTCTTCAAAAAGGACGCGGACATAATTGTTTTGCAGAGAATGTTCATCGTAGAAGTCATGTTTGTATACACTGAATTTGGCACCGTCGTATCGGTTCAGTCCGTCTTCAGTCGCTATCCATATAATGTCTTCTTTGTCCTGATAGATACTGTTAATCATGCTGCTTGACAACTCATTGTCCACAGTAAAAAGTTTACCTGTTTGCCCGTAGCATAAAACGGATAAGAATAGATATAAAAGACAGATTACTGTTTTTTGCTTCATCATGGTATATTGTTTGTGTTGACAAAATTACTAAAAAAACTCAATAACGTAACATTGCACTATGAGAAAAGGAAGGACTTGTTTCACCGGAAATTTATATTTGTTTCACCGAATTAAACTTATAGTTTATTGGCTTTGAATTATAAGTTTATTCCTATTAAACAAGTGGTGTGCTTTAAGGGAATATAAACAAGTGTGGCAGAGAGGAGTGAAGAGTGATATCTTTTGCCCCTTTCTGCCACACTTGTTGATGCCTTTTTTTATCTGTTTTTATTCAGCAGTTCTTTGGTGGGACATTCATAGTTGCTGATGGGGAGATGTATCTTCTGCAAGTCTTTCAATTCGTGTATAGGGCGTTCGATCTCGTAAGGTATGGGCATGCTTGAGAATTTTTGGAAATAAAGAAGGCAGGCGTCTTTCCACCAAACAGCATCGCGGGCCTGTATCTTCAAAGCGGACTGTACTTCATGGAAACGTTCTGCGTCAATGTATTTTTCGGCGGCATCCCATATCTTCTGAAAGTCTCTGACTTGTCGGACTCCATTGTCGTAGTGATAGCAGAACTCGTCCCATAGAGTGCGACCGCTTTTCATGCGGTAATTCCAGGGCACATGGTGGAACCATAGGAGATATTCTTCGGGACAAGTGCTGATGTTGTCGTATTGCTTAGACAGGTTTTCCGGATATTGTGCAACGGCATTGCTTCCTTTGCTACTGCGGTCGAAACCTATCCCTTGTTTGTCTGCTCTGTGATAGTAGGATGGAAGCCAGTCCGGGCGGGCGCCGGGGATGTTGCACCAAGGCTCGGGACCGTAATGATGCCCCCATGCGAAAATGTGATGTAGGCCAAGGGGCATCATATAGTTTACCACAGCCTCGTGGCTGTCGAGCATCATCTTCTTTAGTTGGGCATTGATGTCCGAGGGCTGGGAGTCAAAAGTTTGCTTTAGCCATTCATCAGCAATATGTTCGGAAGATAAAGAGGGTTGCCATGATAGGCGTCCGAAAGCATACCAGTTGGCTTGTGCAAAGGTGTGACCGCACCAGTTGGTATCTGTACCTATATTGGCAACACCGGCCACTGCCTTTAAAGAAGCGGGTGTTACGAATTCAAAGAATTCTTTCCACATCGGGGCCAAATAAGCAAGATGATTGGAGTGTCCCAAGTATTCCTGTGTCACTTGGAACTCTGCCATTAGTGGTGTATGTTGCATCGCACTGAACAATGGACTGTACGGTTCGCGGGGTTGGAAATCTATCGGTCCGTTCTTCACTTGGACGATGACGTTGTTGCGGAACTGTCCATCCAAGGGCTCAAACTCCAAATATGCTTGTTTGGCACGGTCGGCATCGGAAGGGCTGTATACAAAAGCGCGCCACATAACGATACCTTTGTAGGGCTTCAATGCGTCTGCCAGCATGTTGGCACCTTCGGCATGGGTACGTCCGAAATCGCAAGGACCAGGCTGTCCTTCCGAATTGGCTTTCACCAGAAAACCGCCGAAGTCGGGGATGATGCGGTAGATTTCCTTAACTTTGTTTTTCCACCAGCGGATAACTTTTTTGTCAAGAGGATCGGCAGTGCTCAGACTGTCGAGAGCCATAGGGGATGCAAAATTAACGGAGAGGTACACACGTAGTCCGTATGGGCGGAAAATATCTGCCAATGCTTTTACTTTCTGCAGGTATTCGGTAGAAAGAATTTGGGGTGAAGCATTTACGTTGTTCAGTACAGTGCCGTTGATGCCGATGGAAGCATTGGCGCGGGCATATTCCTTATATCTGTCGGACAGGGTATTCGGCAGTTCTTCCCAATTCCAAAGCGATTGTCCTGCATAACCGCGTTCTACGGTACGGTCCATATTGTCCCAATGGTTGAGGATGCGCAGGCTGTAGGCGGGATTCTCTGTTGTTTGAGTTGCAGTGACGTTTTGCCCGGTCGCTTGCATCCTGAGCAGGTGGCATAGAGTAATCCTGTCTCGGTGGGAGATGTGAGCGTGATTTTGTTATCTTCATGTCGGATGCGGAAACCTTCTGGTTGCAATTGTTTGTCCCTTTGTATAACGAGCTGGACAGGGGCTCCTTGCCATGCCTGATGCAACTCCTCGACCGCTATGTTTAGTGTAGGCGATTGGCGGGGAGCGGAAATTTCTGCATGGGCATTGGCAGGCAGTCGAAGCCACAAATGGCTACCGTTTTCGGCAGCCATTTGGGTAACGAATACTATTGCGATGTAGAAAAGCGAAAATATTCTGTATTTCATGTCATTAGGATTACAAATTGATAAATGGTTTCTATGCCGCGTATGTTAGCGCGGTATAAAGGCATCTTGGTGCATTGGATTATTGTCCTTCAATAGTGATTATTTTGCCATTAGCATCATATTCCAGTTCGCAAACTTTCAGACTGCGGAGCCATGTCTTTCCATTGGAAGGCACACAGTCGTGGTGGAATAGATACCATTTTCCTTTATACTCTACAATGGCATGATGCGTGGTCCAACCCACTACCGGAGTGAGAATGACACCTTGGTAAGTGAAAGGTCCGTAAGGATTGTCACCGATGGCGTAACATAGGCGGTGGGTATCGCCGGTGGAGTAGGAGAAATAATATTTGCCGTTGTATTTGTGCATCCAGCTGGCCTCGAAGAAACGGCGCTCATTGTCGCCTCCTGTCAGAGGTTTTCCATTTTCATCCAAAATGACAACAGCTTTCGGCTCTTCTGCAAACTCCAGCATATCTTTGCTGAGTTTGGCCACACGGGCGGGAAGAGCCTGTTCGTTACCTTCGGGTAAAGCGGCACATTCCAAAGCTTTATTGTCGCGATAGCGTTGCAGTTGGCCACCCCACAAACCGCCGAAATACATATAGAAATCACCGTCTCCATTATCCAGGATGGCAGGGTCGATACTGTAACTGCCTTTCATCGGGTTGGCTTGGGGAATGAACGGTCCTTCCGGATTGTCACTGATAGCCACGCCGATACGGAAAATATCATTTTGGTCTTTCAAGGGGAAATACATGTAATATTTTCCGTCTTTCCGGGCTACGTCACAGTCCCATAGCTGACGGCCTGCCCAAGGTATGTCCTCTATCTGAAGGACTACTCCATGGTCTTTGATTTCGCCGTTCATAATATCATCGGTGGAGAACACATGATAGTCTTTCATGTTGAAATGATCGCCATTGTCGTTTTCTTCGATGCCGCTTTCCCAATCGTGGCTGGGGTAGATGTAAACTCTGTTGTTGAAAACATGTACGGCAGGATCTGCCATATAATCTCCCGGAACTAAGTATCTCATTTCTTTTTTCATGGTGAATCAGAATTTAGTTATAAGTTATTGAATTATTTTTTTATAGAAATTGAATTATTACTTGTCTGTTTTTAAACAGTTGTGAGTCTTTAATAATCTGCTTTGCTTCTTCGTTCTTTCAGTTCGGCCTGCATGTGTTCGTTATACTCTTTGGTTATGGGGTAGAAGTAGAGTGCAATAACACCTACAAAGAATGTCGCAGCAGGAATCAAACTGGATGAAAGCACAATACCTTGGATGGCAGAGTCTATCTGTTCCGTTCCCGCTCCTGATACATAACCGAAACCGGAAAGAAGGAAACCCAGTATGGCGCTACCGATGCCCAAACCGGCTTTCAGTGCAAAGACAACTCCAGCAAAGACGAAGCCTGTGGCACGTCGGTGGTTGACATATTCTGAATGGTCGGCTACATCAGCAATCATAGCCCAAAGCAGAGGTACTGTCGGAGCATATGCAAGGCTCTTGAGGAAGTTCAGTACAAACATAGTCTCTACATCGGTTTCGTTGGGGAAATAGAAGAAGGCTGTGAATAGTGCGGTCAGTGCAAGGCAAATGATGAATACACGTTTCTTTCCGTAACGGTTTGCCAGAAAACTGGAAAGTAGGATTACGCCAAAGAACTGAACCAATGCACCCAACATGTTGAATACGCCAAAACCTACTTCGTATGCTTTATCCGGACTGCTGACTATTAATCCGAAAGCATTTAATATACTGTATCCTATTCCGTCTCCGGCTTCAGTGGCAACTAAGCCTATCTTGTCAAGAAAGGCATAAAGCGCACTGGCGTCTACATAGTTCTCGAAATAGTAATTCATTGCGCTTCCCCACATGGCAAGGGTAGTAAATATAAATAATGTCAGAATGAACATAGCCCGCCATGGTATGTTCTTGAAAACATCCTTGATATCTTGTTTGGTATCTGTCTTTTGGTTAGTCGGAGGTGTAATACGTTCACGTGCAGAAAAGAAAGTAATGATGAGGAATATCAGACCGATGACGGCAAACAATGATATTGTGCAAAGCCATCCATGTCCTTTGTCACCAGATTCACCGGTAAACTTGCTGACTAATGGCAGTGTTAAGCCTTGTACAATGAATTGTGCGATAGTGGCTGCCACAAAACGTATACTGGTAATGCTGTTACGTTCTTTAATGTCACTTGTCATAACTCCTCCCAGTGAGGCATAAGGAGTGTTATTGAATGAGTACAAGGTCATTAATAAAGTGTAAGAAATTGTTGCGTACAGAGCTACAAGTCCTTTGTCTTCAATGCCCGGATTGTAAAATGCCAAAATGTAAAACACCATGAAAGGTAGAGCTGTCCAAAGAACCCATGGGCGATATTTACCCCATTTGGACTTTGTGCGGTCGGACAAAATTCCCACCGTTGGGTCTACAAAGGCATCTACAATACGCGCTAATAGCATTACACTACCAGCTACAGCTCCTTCCAGACCAAATACGTCTGTATAGAACTTAGTCTGGTAAATCATCATCATTTGGAACACAAAATTCGCAGAACAATCTCCGAGGCTATAACCAATCTTTTCGGCTATGGACACTTTTTGGTTAAGTGTATTCATTCTATTAAATTTTTATTAGTTGGATCATTATCAAAAAAAGGTGTATCATTGTTTTGTGCTGTTCAATACACTTTCTGCTGCACGTTTGCCTAAGGTTTTTTTGTCAAGAGGGTGAATATCATTCCACTCTCCCAAGTCACTGTTGCGTATGAGATAAGTATTGGAATTGATAGCGGCTGCTTTGGCTTGTTCCTGGCGCATTTCTGCCCAAGCTTTCCGGCCTTCAATATTATCTTTTGACAGAAAATCGGCTAACTCTACGATATGGAAAGGCAGTCCGGGCTGGTTGAATGTACGGCGCCAATCGGCAATCATTGCTGACAAGAGTGCAACATATTCATTTCGGCGTGATACGTTTGATTCACCTTGATACCATAGCACTCCCCGTATGGAATAGTTCTGCAGTGGAGCTATCATGGCATTGTATAAGCATACCGGTTTGTACCAGAAAAACATCATCTCCGGAGCGGGTGGCATGGGAGCTCCTAACCGGTATTTCCATTTTTGTTTCAGATTGATTTCTTCGTTGTCGCAGATAATTTTGTATGGTTTTTCCTGTACGAACCCCGGTTGTCCACCGTTGCTGATAATGCGGACAGTTATATTGTTTTTTCCGGATTTCAATATACCGGCAGGTATCCGGTATATACGGGGAGGATATTGATAGCTGGTGGTTCCTACAAATACTCCGTTTACATATACGGAATCGGCATCGACAATACAGCCTAAGCGCAATGTAGCTTCTTTGCCGTTCCATGATTGCGGTATCTCTATGTCTTGGCGCAGCCAATGGGAACCGCCAATCGGGTTCAGACCATTATTACCCCATGATTGTGAAAACATATTTACCGTTTGCCAATTGTTATCATCATAATTGGTTGCATACCAGGGAGTGGATTCGTGCAGGCCTGCATCACTGCGATAGAGCGATAGGTTCCAACGATAGAAGTTTTCAGCCTCTAATTTCTTGATATGGCTGCAATAGGCATCATCTTCATACAAGCGTTTGCTATTGATATATAAGGGAAACTCCTTCAATCCTTCTTCACTTATCCATGCTTCTACAGGAGTACCTCCCCAACTGGAATTGATGAGTCCTACAGGTATACCAGTCTTTTCGTACATTTCTTTGGCGAAGAAATAGGCAAGAGCGGAGAATTCCATCACATTTTTTTGCGTTAGCGTCTTCCAGCTTGTTGCGGATATCTCCTCTTGAGGTGCGTGAAAATTGTATTTCTGGGGTATGAGGATATGTCGTATTTTCTCATTGTTGTAGTTTAGTATCTCATTAGAAAACATATCCATTACCCTTTTCACTGGCAGTTCCATGTTTGATTGTCCTGAGCAGAGCCATACATCACCTACTAAAATGTCATTCAGTTTGATGTCATTGATTTGCATTAGGAAAGGACCGCCTGCTTTCAGCGGTGGTAGTGTAATGCTCCATTGTCCGTTGGCATCAGCGGTAGCATGATAGCTCTTTTTCTGAAACTCTATGGTGATATTTTCGCCTGCATCCGCTGTACCCCATACTTTGACAGACTGTTCGCGTTGCAGTACCATTCCATCTGAAATTAAAGCAGGCAACTTTACCTTTGCATCTGCCCATGAGGTAGCGCAAAGGTAAAGTAGCACTGCCACTCCTAACCTGATTTTATCATAAACCAAACTTTTCATATTTTTTCGTCATATTGCCAAATTCAAATGAATCTGTCATGTTTATTGATATTCGTACAATTGTACATGTAATATTTTGAAGTCTCCTACAGGTATGCGTACGTGGCGTCCTTGATGATTCTGGTCGCCATTGAGCCGGCGGACATAATGAAGTTTGCCATCTTTGTCTACTTTGACTTCATCCACGTATCCAATGCCACAACGTTTTCCTTTGAACTTGTGGTGTTTCGTTTTTATTTGGTCGTTTCCCAAAGCAAATCCGTCTTCTCCCAATTGTTTTTGTTTTTCAATCGTTTGCTTTTCTGAGGTTTTGCTAAATTCCAATACGATGCCGCTACCGGCTACGACATATTCATTTTTAGAGAGTTTTAATAAAATGCCGCCGCCTTCAGGCCATATACTGCCATTTGTTGCACGTGGATCCCAAGGGAGAGTGAAGAAGTGCCGGGCAGTTACGGTTAAATCATCATCTATGATGATGCGTTCTTTGTTTTCATTGTCAAAAAGTAGCCCTTTCATTAATCCTTTACCTTGATATTTAGTGAGTAAAGGCATTAATTCCTTTAATTGGGTATAGCTTTGGACTAATGGTGATTTAGGAGAGTCGGAACCGTCTTCTATTGAAAAAGGACTAATGCCAATGGCATCGTGTTCGCCAAAAATATAAAAAGCCCGGATACTATTATCATCTGTCAGACGAATTTCCGGAATGAACAAAGGATTGTTGTGCAATTTATATTGTGCTACCCAGTCTGTGAATCCATTATCATACAAGTCGGGTGCAAGAATATCAATGCTGGGTGCTCCACAATGCCATACATCAATTAAATGTGCCAAAGGACCGGCAGAGGGATATTCACCTGGTTTGCGTCCTCGGCTGTTCATTGCCGCATTGACATATAGCGGGATGTTATAGATGGAACGGGCTGTTTGTGCCAGTCCTTCCACATATTTGGCATAGTGCCATGCCATGAAGATTTCATCGGTGTAGATGTCTGCCCCAAATACTTCTTGCCAATTACCTTGCTTTTTACATCCTTGACTTTCCCATTTATCTAACATTTGCGGATGAAGCGCTTTTTTGTTTTTTTGCAGATAGGTCATGAATTCAGCCGGTATAGGAGCGTTGAATGCTTTATTGGCTTCATGTGAATAATCACGAGCGTCTTCCAACATGCCGATTTCATTTTCTATTTGTATCATGATCACTGTGCCTTCCTTTTTATCGACCATTGCTATATGTTGCATCCATTGGGAAAACGCACGTTGATCAGCTTTATATACAGCTTCGGAAAAAGCGCTGGCTATTTCAAGTGGCTTGCCGCTTTGGGTATATGCACGTGGATATTTTTTGTGGTTTTCTTTAAACCATAAGGGTGCGTAGCAACTCATTGAGTTTTTCCAGGCGCCAAACCATAAAAATATAATCTTGAGATCGTTCAGTCGTGCTTGTTGCAGTACTTTATCTGTAAGTGTGAAGTCGAATTGTCCTTCAATCGGTTCTATCAGCTCCCAATAGGCAGGAACCAATACTGTGTTCAGCCCCATTCTTTTAAGTTTCGGAAAAATACGTTCAATATCTTGCGGACAAGCAGCAGATGAATTGCCTAATTCTCCTCCTAATATAAGGAAAGGCATTCCATGTACAACAAGTTGAGTGGCGGTTCCTTGTCTTTGTAAAAAACTATTTTGACCAATGATGCATTCGAAGGCTAAACAGTTTAAAATTAAAAATAGAATTAATTTCTTCATATAGTTCTCAAATAGGCTGCTTGATGAAACTTTACAAAGGTAGTCAACAGCTTTTTAATTTACTTTGGAATATGTATCACAAAACTTGTTGTATGTTACATCTTTTGTTTTATATGTTACATTCTTTGCTATGATATGTTTTATTGGTCGTTTTTAGGCTTTATGAAGCATTTGGATGCAGTCTTAAAGAATGCTGTTATTTTGAAATCGAAACATGGATTTTTAAATTTTGGAAAAAAAATGGCAGAATTTTACCGTTACTATATGACAATATATTTTGTGACTTGAGGCACTGATCTGATGATTTTTGATAGGATTGTTACATAGAAAAAAGAAAGGGTAACATTGGAAGCGAACTTGTAATCCCAATAGAAGAAAGTGTAACATATTTACTAATCCGTATAAGAAGGATTTTTTAAATTTGACCTGTCAATAATTCTAGTATAAATTATGAAAAGAATATTTTTTATTGTTAGCCTTATTTTGTTGGTTTGTACGGCTTCGCTGCCGCTTTCGGCTAAAGTCAGACTTCCTCGTTTGGTAAGTAACAAAATGGTGTTGCAGCGTGATACGGAATTGAAAATATGGGGCTGGGCTTCTCCCGGAGAGAAAGTAACCGTACGTTTTCGTGGAAAGCATTATAATACTGAAGCTGATGCGAAGGGGAATTGGTTGGTCCTCCTGCCACCGCAGCAACCAGGAGGTCCTTTTCTTCTGGAAGTGAATGAACTTGTTATTCGTGATGTTCTGGTAGGGGATGTTTGGCTTTGTTCCGGCCAGTCCAATCAGGAAACTCCTATTGAACGTCTTACGGAAATGTTTCCTGAAATCAATGTATCTAACAATCACATGATACGGCATTATAAAGTACCTACTCAGAATTCAGTGGAAGAACTGAAAGATGAAATTGCGGGAAATGCCGGGTGGTATTCGGCCATAGCTTCCGATGTGTTGAACTGGACCTCATTGGCATATTTTTTTGCTCAAGAGGCATACAATAAATATAAAGTGCCTGTAGGTATGTTGGTTTCCAGTTTAGGAGGCTCTGCCATAGAAAGCTGGATAAGTCAGGAACATCTGAAAACATTTCCGGAGCTTCTTTTTGATAAAGCTGCTTTGGACAGTATGAAATTGGCACAGCAAGATAAGGGAACAGGCTGTTGGCAACAGAAGAATTTTGATGACACAGATTGGGCAACAATGGATGTGCCGGGATACTGGCAGGAGAATGGCATCCGTACAAAAGGTAGTGTATGGTATAGAAAAGAGTTTCGTGTTCCCGATTCGATGGTGGGAAGACATGCGCGCCTTTATATGGGAAGGATGGTTGACAGTGATTCTGTCTTTGTAAATGGAACTTTCGTTGGTTTTACTTCCTATACTTACCCTCCTCGTAAATATGATATTCCGGCAGGAGTTTTGACACAAGGTGAAAATGTGATAGCCGTAAGGCTTACTGCTAATTCTTCCAATGGCGGTTTTGTTAAAGATAAGAAATATAAGATTGTAGGAGATGATGCAGAAGTAGACCTTACTGGTACATGGAAGTATAAGGTAGGTATTAATCTGGATGAAGTTATGAAATATAACGGGAAGCTTAAGAATCTTAAGAAGGCTGGTTCCGGACTCTATAATGGAATGATCTATCCGATTAGCAATTATCAGGTGAAAGGGGCCATTTGGTACCAAGGTGAAAGTAATTCCGGTCGTTCGCAGACATATGCTTCTTTATTGGAGGCTTTGATTCAGAACTGGCGGGAACTTTGGAAAATGCCTGATATGCCTTTCTTGCTGGTGCAATTACCCAATTATATGGAGAAGAGTGATAAACCTTCCGATAGTGGATGGGCAAGAATACGTGAGGCTCAGTTTAAAACAGCATTGAATGTGCCACATACTGCATTGGCAGTAACTTATGATGTGGGCGAATGGAATGATATACATCCTTTGAATAAGAAAGCGGTTGCACAGCGGCTTTTTCTGGGAGCCCGTAGACTTGTGTATGGAGAAAAAGTTACTGCTTCCGGTCCTTTGTATAAGGAAATGAGAGTGGAAGGGGATAAAATAATTCTGACTTTTACTGAAACAGGTCGTGGATTGACTTGTAAGGGGAAAGAACTTAAGCATTTTGCTATTGCAGGTGAAGACCGGAAATTTGTGTGGGCAGATGCTGTGATACGTGGCAATAAAGTGGTGGTGAGCAGTGAGTTTGTGAAGAATCCGGTGGCAGTACGTTATGCTTGGAGTAATAATCCTGAGGATGCCAATCTGTGCAATAAAGAAGGACTGCTGGCATCGCCTTTTAGAACAGATAATTGGTAATAAGCTATTTGCAAATTACTATTTGAATAATAATTATAAATTAAGAACTAACATGAAAAACAAAAAAACGTTATTGGCAGTGTTGGCAGGCTTGGCTTTAAGCTCCTGCACTACTCGTGTTGCAACGGAAAACGATGCTTCTTTGAAGGGAGTGTTGGGTGATAAATTTTTGGTAGGTGTGGCATTGAATGCTCGTCAATCTTCAGGTGTGGATACTGCGGCAGTTAAGATTGTAAAACACCACTTTAATTCAATTGTTGCAGAGAACTGTATGAAGTGTCAGACCATTCATCCGGAGGAAGACCGTTATGATTTCAGCCAGGCAGATGAATTCGTAAAGTTTGGTGAAGACAATGGAATGTACATAATCGGTCATTGTTTGGTTTGGCATTCCCAACTTGCTCCCTGGTTCTGTGTTGATAAGGACGGTAATAATGTTGCTCCGGAAGTACTGAAGCAGCGGTTGAAAGATCATATTACAACTATTGTCAGCCGCTATAAAGGACGTGTTAAAGGTTGGGACGTTGTGAACGAGGCTATTCTTGAAGACGGTTCCTATCGCAAGAGTAAGTTCTATGAGATCTTGGGAGAAGAATTTATTCCTCTTGCTTTTCAGTATGCTCACGAGGCTGACCCTGAAGCCGAATTATATTATAATGACTATAATATGCATGAAGTTGGGAAGCGTACAACTGTTGTGAAACTCGTGAATGACATGAAATCGAAAGGGCTTCGTGTTGATGCTATCGGTATGCAAGGCCATGTCGGTTTGGATTATCCTTCTTTGACAGATTTCGAGGAGAGCATGCTTGCTTATGCTTCTACTGGAGCTAAGGTCATGATAACAGAATGGGATATGTCTGCATTGCCTACCTTGAAACGTACTGCCAATGAATCCGATACGGTTGCGTATAAAAAGATGCTGAATCCTTATCCGGAGTCTTTGCCCGATAGCGTTTCCAAGCAATGGAACGATCGTATGTCTGATTTCTTAAATCTCTTCATTAAACATTCCGACTTTGTGAGTCGTGTAACTGCTTGGGGGGTAAGTGACGGTGATTCTTGGAAGAACGGTTTCCCTGTGAGGGGTCGTAAGGATTATGCTTTGCTTTTCGATCGTAATTATCAGCCGAAAGATTTTATAAAAAAGATATTGGAATAAACTTTTGGGGATGTTTTCAGGACTTTTTGAGAAATAGGTTAGTTATAAACATTGCTTAGGGTTATTGGGAATGCCCTATATAGGCAAACACAAAATATTTTATAATAGGAAGGTGTGTCGTAATGCACGATGCACCTTCTTTCTTGTTTATCACCGATATAAATCGGTTTATTTTCTTCAAGCTGCGATAATTCGAAGATTTCTTTGATTTATGTGTCTCCAGCATCTAAATAAAGCGACAGTAAGCTCATAAAACCATCCTATCAGCCAGTTCATACCTTCTTTTGTCAGTTTTGCACACATCTTTTTTATATTGAAGGCAATGGCTAGGAAGGCAAAGTCCATGAAGACCTTGTCCTTTCCAAAATGTCGGAAACGTTTGTAGTTCATATTGTTTTTAATTTGTCCGAACACGGCCTCCGGTTCTATGCATCTCTGCCCTCTGTGTTTCAGTCCTTTCTCAGAGCAGAGCAGTTCTTTGGCTCTCCGCTTGTATTGTCTAAGCCTATGATTCAGTTCTATCGTCCTGTTTCCTTTTGCTTTAAAACAGCGGCATCGCAGGGGACAGCCTTCACACCTGACAGCTCTGTACCGTGCATTTTCGTTGACATATCCGGATGCGGTTTTCACATTCCTGGTGCCTATCCTCCGCATCCTTTGCCCCATAGGACAGATGCAGAAGTCATGTTCTTCATTGTAGTAGAAGTTTTCGGCCTTGAACGGGTCCGGTTTGAATCTCGACCGCTGCTCCATGTGGAAATAGTTGTACTTTACGTAGGCTTCCATGCCGTTTTCGGACATGAAGCGGTAATTCTCTTCGGAGCCATAGCCGGAATCAGCAACCACCGTATGGGCCATCCGGTCATACCTGTTTGAAAAAGATTGCAGGAAAGGAATCAGGGTCAGTGTATCCGTAGGGTTCGGGAAGAGTGCAA
>ENA-OOXA01000881-OOXA01000881.1-human-gut-metagenome-genome-assembly--contig:-NODE-881-length-18984-cov-1.841619_pt1 | contig 18984 bp, 16 predicted proteins | sample MGYA00241581_ERZ501331 | MGnify/ENA primary metagenome ERZ501331 (study PRJEB25962, sample SAMEA2042982) | human gut metagenome | biome: human gut; feature: human-associated habitat; material: faeces...
CATTGCTGTGTTGATTGTCTGTGCAGTTCCTGTTTTAAAGCTGGTACTGATGGCAGTGCTGTTTAAAGTGACAGCGGCAGTAATTGAACCGGTGGCGGATAAAAGGGTGGTAAAGGCAGTCAATGCACTGGGAACGGCAGTCGGAATGCTTCTGATGACGGTACTGGCAGCAGTCAGTTTATTTTTACTGATGCTGGCAATGATTGTGATGATGACGGGATTACAGTAAGAAGGGAAGTGGACAATGGAAGCTGTACTATCGTGGGTAAAACAAATTTTTATTTTGAGTATTTTATCAACGGTTGTCACACATTTGATGCCGTCAGCAAAATATACGAAGTACGCATCGTATATCTGCGGACTGCTGATTGTCATGGTGTGTATACAGCCGCTTGCGGCAGTTTTTCACGGAGGCATTTCACCGGATAAAATTTATGAGTCTGTCATGACCTATAATCAGAGTAATCGGCTAAAGCAGGAACTGACGTACCGGGAAGGGGATTCTGCACAGTCTGTCATGGAAGCCTATGAAAAAGAAACGGTAAAAACCGTGGAAGAATATGTACTGGAAAACGGTTATTACCCTGCAAAAACAACCGTTACGGTGGAGAAAGACAAAGACAGCAAAGATTATGGAAAGATATGCGCTGTATCAGTGGTTTTATCGGAGAAAAAAGAACAGCAGATTTCAGTTGAACAGATTGTTATCGGGGAAAGCACAGAAGAAAAAAAACAGGAAATATCGCAGGATTACAGTACACTGCGAAATGAACTGGCACAGCTTTTACATATTACAATTTCATGTGTGGAGGTAAAACAGAAGTCCCGGTGAAAACAGGAGGTGAAAAGATTTCATGGCACCGATAAAATGGAACAGAATTTTTGAAAAAATTCAGAATAAATCCGGCAAAGAGAAAATAACAATAGTAGTACTTACAGGGATTTTACTGCTTGTAATTTCACTTCCGACCGGTTCAAAGTCCGAACAGACAGAAACGAATGAAAATACACAGACCCGGCAGACCGGATTGTCAGAAAGCGCAAAAAGCTACGAAACGGTGTTGGAAGAAAAACTGGAAAAAGCATTAAAAAAAGTAGAGGGGGTCGGAGAAGTCAGTGTAGTCATCACATTAAAAAATACATCAGAAAAAATTATTGCGGCGGATTCGGATTACAGTGAAAGCGTGATCCAGGAAAGCGACAGTGCCGGGGGCATGCGCAGTACTACACAGCAAAGCGGAAGCACAAGCAATATTTATTACGATACGCAGGAGGGCAGTGAGCCGTATGTCACCAAAGAAAATATGCCGGAGGTGGAGGGCATTGTCATTGTTGCAAAGGGAGGTGGTGACGGAAATGTATGCGCTGATATTACAGCCGCGGCAGAAGCACTGCTTGGAGTACCCGCACATAAAATTAAAGTTTTGAAAATGAATTAAAAATCTGGAGGTTGTTTTGAAAAAGATTAAAAAGAATCAGCTGATTATTACGGCACTGGCAATTATGATAGCTGCGGCAGGCTACATAAATTACACTGGCAATTTATCGGATATTATCACGGTAAATGACACGGTAAGCACACAGAACCCGACGTCCAATCCGGTCGATGAGGTATCCGGCGACATTTTAAGCAACGATGCCGAACCGGATGAGCAGAGTCTTCAGGAACCGGGTAGTGTGGTACTCACTTCGGGTAACGGTGTGTCTTCAAGTGTGGTTTCGGAAGCAAAGTTAAACCGCGAACAGATCCGTGCAAAAAATAAAGAAACCTTACTGGAAGTTATTAATAATGCCGCACTGACCGAGAGTGCAAAGGCAGAGGCGGTGGCGCAGCTTTCAGCAATTACGGATAATTCGGAAAAAGAAATTGCGGCGGAGCTGCTGCTTGAAGCCAAAGGCTTTTCCGATGCGGCAGTGTCCATTTTAGACGGAAACGTGGATGTTGTCATCAATCAGACACAGCTGACCGATACGCAGAAAGCACAGATTGAAGATATCGTAAAAAGAAAAACAGGAGTGGCTGCAGACAAGATTACAATAAATGTTTGCAATAATCAGAAAAATTGATTATAATATCTAATAAGTACATTTCGATAATTAGGAGGTTTATCTATGACGAAAGAGTTTGAAGATAGAGGAAACACTTATACAATCCGCGAGAACGTAAGCAATATCGGTGAAGTAAGAGTTGCGGATGAGGTTGTGGCAATTATCGCAGGACTTGCTGCAACAGAGATTGAAGGCGTGAAATCTATGGCAGGCAATATTACAAATGAACTGGTAAGCAAGCTGGGTATGAAGAACCTTTCCAAGGGTGTAAAGGTCAATGTCAGTGAGGAAAACGTTTCTGTTGATTTAGCACTCAATATCAGATACGGTTATGAGATTCCGGTTGTATCCAAAAAGGTACAGGAAAAGGTAAAATCTGCAATTGAAACCATGACAGGGCTTGAAGTCAGTGTCGTCAATATTAAGATTGCAGGCGTAGATGTTGAGGCACAGTAAACAGGTGCCGGCGCAGCATGAAAGTGGAAGAATCCGTAAGATATTTTTTTGACATATCGGACGGGTTTTCCATTTTTATGTGCGGATTTCAGACAGATTTTAGGCGATTGTCCGCAGACAGGGCAATGGAAAAGTGTTTACTTGGAATCAATTCTTGTTTGGTTTCAAGATATTTTTTTGTAAAGCTGTTTTACAGCAGAAAGGACAACAATGACAAGATCGGTAATCAGGGAACATATTTTTAAGCTGCTGTTTCGTGTGGAATTTCATGATGCACACGAACTGGACGGACAGATTCGTCTGTATATGAACGAACTTGGAACAATCAGCGAGGCTGACTGCAAATATATTACAGAGAAAACACAGACGATTGCAGCACTGCTTCCTGAAATAGATGAAAAAATTAACAGTGTATCGGAAGGCTGGCCGGTAAACAGACTGGGTAAGGCAGAACTTGCCATTATGCGTCTTGCCGTTTATGAAATGCTGTATGATGAGGATATTCCGGTAAATGTGGCGATTAACGAAGCCGTGGAACTGGCAAAAAATTACGGCGGGGATAATGCACCGTCTTTTGTAAACGGTGTGCTTGCAAAGCTTGCAAAATAGAAAAAAGGCAGCGTCTGCGGAAAGGAGAAAAATATGCCGGGCGTGTATACGGTAACACAGATGAATTCTTACATTAAGAATATGTTCCGGCAGGATTTTGTGCTGAGCAGGATTTCTGTAAAAGGTGAGGTTTCAAACTGTAAGTATCACACTTCCGGGCATATTTACTTTTCCTTAAAGGATGGGCAGGGCGTGATGTCTGCAATTATGTTTGCGGGCAGTGCCAAAAACTTAGAGTTCCGGTTAGAGAACGGCATGCAGGTGATTGTAAGCGGCAGAATTGATGTTTACGAGCGGGACGGAAAATACCAGCTGTATGCCAATGCCATTGAGGCAGACGGACAGGGCGATTTATATAAACAATTTGAAGCGTTAAAGAAAAGCTATGAAGAAATGGGATATTTCAGCCCGGAATATAAACGTCCTATTCCTTCATTTTCACGAAGAATCGGTATTGTAACGGCGGCAACGGGGGCGGCGGTGCATGATATTATGAATATTTCATACCGCAGAAATCCGTATGTGGCGCTGTATCTGTACCCGGCACTGGTGCAGGGAGAGCAGGCGGCAGAAAGCATTGCGGAAGGTATCCGTACACTCGATGAAAAGAATCTGGATGTATTGATTGTCGGCAGAGGCGGCGGTTCCATGGAAGACTTGTGGGCATTTAACGAAGAGCCGGTGATTGAAGCAGTTTTTGCGGCAAAGACACCGGTGATTTCCGCGGTTGGACATGAAACTGATTTTACCATTACCGATTTTGTGGCGGACTTACGCGCACCGACGCCATCTGCGGCAGCAGAGCTGGCAGTCTGTGATATTTCTGCAATAGAAGCGCAGATTGCAGCATATGAAAAGGCATTGTATACGGCGGCAGTGCGTAAGATTTCAGACAGTAAAAATGTACTGGAAAACTACAGGCTCCGGCTGGCTGTTTTTAACCCGGTGAGCAGGATTGAGGATGGACGGCAGTATACCATGCAGGCAGAAGAACGGCTGGAGAAGGCACTGTATCAGGTGCTTGCGGCAAAGCGGCATCAGATGGAACTGCTTGCAGCACGCTTAAACGGTGTTTCCCCGCTTGCAAAGCTGGGACAGGGATATGCGTATGTATCCGCAGAGGACGGAACGAGAATCAGAAGCACCGCGGATGTGGCAGAAAAGTCCCTGATGAAAATTTATTTAAAAGACGGATATGTAAAGGCACAGGCATTGGAGGTTACGCATGGCAAAGGCACAGACGCTTGAACAGTCATTTGAAAAGCTCGAACAGATTAGGAAATCTTGAAAACGGGGATGTTTCGTTAGAGGATTCTTTCAAATTATATAATGAAGGCATGAAACTGATTCAGAACTGCAATCAGCAGCTGGACAAGGTGGAAAAAAAGATTGTGGTACTCAATCAAAAAGAGGGTGACGAAGATGAATTTTAATGAGGAATTAAAGCAGCGTGTAGAGCAGATTAATGCCCTGCTTGCGGCAAAGCTCCCGGCAGAAGAAGGGATGCAGCAGCGCGTGGCGGAGGCGTTGAATTACAGTGTCAATGCGGGCGGAAAAAGACTGCGCCCGATGCTTCTTTTGGAGGTGTACAAACTGCTTGGCGGAACGGATGAAAAAATTACAGAACCGTTTATGGCGGCGCTGGAATGTATTCATACGTATTCACTGGTGCATGATGATTTACCGGCAATGGACAATGACGATTACCGCCGCGGCAAATTAACAACCCATAAAAAATTCGGGGAAGACTTTGGTGTGCTGGCGGGAGACGGATTGCTTAATTACGCGTATGAACTGTTGTTTAACGGCATTTCAGAAGTGACGGAACCAGACGATTTAATCCGATGTGTAAAGGCGGCAAAGGTGATTGCATACAAGGCAGGCATTTACGGCATGGTCGGCGGCCAGTCACTGGATGTGTGGCTGACGGACAAGCCGATGAATGAAGCACAGCTTGAATTCATCTTTAATCTAAAGACCGGAGCGCTCATTGAAGCAGCATTTATGGCGGGAGCAATTCTTGCCGGGGCAGATGACCGGACGGTTGAAAAAATGGAAAAAGCCGGCAATCTGATCGGCGTGGCATTCCAGATTCAGGATGATATTTTAGATGTCACAAGCACGCAGGAAGTCCTCGGAAAACCGGTATTAAGTGATGAAAAAAATCATAAAACGACATATGTCACATTATACGGAATGGAAAAAGCCGAAAAAGATGTGATAGAGATGTCAAATGAAGCACTGCGTCTGATTGAAGAAACCGGGAAAAATGAATTTTTAGATGAACTTGTGCGCAGACTGATTCACAGAGAAAAATAAGCTGTTTGGTGACAGCGGAGGTTCGTATGATACTTGAAAAGATTAACAAGCCCAATGATATTAAGGCACTTGACCCGATTGAATATAACCAGCTGGCAGATGAAATCCGGCAGTTTCTGATTGAAAATATCAGTAAAACGGGCGGACATCTGGCATCCAATCTGGGTGTTGTTGAATTGACGATGGCACTGCATCTGGTATTTAATCTTCCACAGGATAAATTAATCTGGGACGTGGGACATCAGGCATATACCCATAAAATTTTAACGGGCAGAAAAAATCAGTTTGACCAGCTGCGTAAATTCGGCGGCATGAGCGGATTTCCAAAGCGCAATGAAAGTCATTACGATGCATTTGATACGGGACACAGTTCGACTTCAATTTCAGCGGGACTGGGATATGTCAGCGCCCGCGATATCAAAAAAGAGCATTACAGCGTGATTTCTGTTATCGGTGACGGCGCTTTGACCGGCGGCATGGCATATGAAGCGTTAAATAACGCATCACAGGTAAAGGGAAACTTTATTATTGTGTTAAATGATAACAATATGTCAATTTCCAAAAATGTCGGCGGGGTATCCAAAATGCTTGGTGAAATCCGTGCTTCCAACTCCTATTATGATTTAAAGGAAGGGGTTACCAACACATTGTATAAGATGCCTATGGGCAGTGTGATTGTGGACAAGATTAAAAAGACAAAAAGCAATATTAAGCAGCTTATTGTTCCCAATCAGATGTTTGAAGGCATGGGCATTACCTATTTAGGTCCGGTAGATGGTCATGATATTGAAAAACTGATAAAAATTTTTAAGGTGGCTAAGCGGATTGACCATGCCGTGCTGGTACATGTGGTGACCCAGAAAGGCCACGGATACAGACCAGCGGAGCGTAATCCGAGCAAATATCACGGTATTGCACCGTTTGATATTAAGACCGGAAATGTGTTAAAAAACGAGAATGGCAAAAGTTATTCGGAAGTTTTTTCAGAGGCGGTCTGTAAGCTGGCAAAGAAGGATGCAAAGATTGCGGCAATTACGGCGGCGATGCCGGACGGAACGGGTCTTGCCAAGTTTTCACGGTGGTATCCGGAACGTTTTTTTGATGTAGGCATTGCGGAGGCACATGCCGTTACATTTTCGGCAGGACTGGCAGCAGGCGGTTTAAAGCCGGTATTTGCCGTGTATTCATCTTTTCTGCAGCGTGCCTATGACCAGATATTACATGATGTCTGTATCCAGCAGTTACACGTGGTCTTTGCAATTGACCGCGCAGGACTGGTAGGCAGTGATGGAGAAACCCATCAGGGAATATTTGACTTGTCGTATCTGTCAAATATTCCGAATATGACAGTGTTTGCACCGAAAAACGCGTGGGAGCTGGAAGCGGGACTTGAATTCGGACTGGAAGAATATAATGGTCCGTTTGCGCTCAGATATCCGCGTGGAACAGCGGTGACGGCATTTGAAGAATTTAAGCAGCCGATTGTATATGGTGAAGCAGAAGTGATGTATTATGAAAAAGATATTGCCCTGCTTGCGGTCGGCAGCATGGTGGAAACAGCAGACATTGTACGGAAAAATTTAAAAGCACAGGGGTACTCTGTCACGCTGATTAATGCACGTTTTGTAAAGCCGATTGATGAATCGGCGGTATTTAAATGCGGCAGGGAACACAATCTGATTGTAACCATGGAAGAAAATGTGATTTCCGGCGGGTTCGGTGAGAGTGTCTGTCAGCTGGTTTCAGATTTACAGTTACCGGTGCGGGTGTTAAACATTTCACTGCCTGATGATTACATTGAGCATGGCAGCGTTGATATTTTACGCTGTGAAGCCGGAATTGATGCGGAAACCGTAACGGAACGCATTATTTCATTTTATGAAAATATCGTACTTTAGAATGGAGCAGATATGGCAAAAGAACGTTTGGATGTACTGCTGGTATCGCGGGGACTGGCAGAGTCAAGAGAAAAAGCAAAAGCAATTATTATGTCAGGAAATGTCTATGTAGACGGTCAGAAAGAAGACAAGGCAGGCTCGAATTTTCCTGCGGAAGCCGTGATAGAGGTCCGAGGCAATACATTAAAATACGTAAGCCGCGGTGGCTTAAAATTAGAAAAAGCAATGGAAAATTTCGATGTGACACTGGCGGGGAAAATCTGCATGGACGTCGGTTCTTCCACGGGCGGATTTACGGACTGTATGTTACAGAACGGTGCAGTCAAAGTCTATGCGGTTGATGTGGGACACGGACAGCTTGCATGGAAACTGCGCAATGATGAACGTGTGGTCTGCATGGAAAAGACAAATATCCGCTATGTGACACCGGAAGACGTTGCAGATAAAATCAATTTTTCAAGCATTGACGTATCCTTTATTTCACTGACTAAGGTTTTAGGACCGGTTAAGGAACTTTTGTCCGATGACGGACAAATTGTCTGTCTGATTAAGCCACAGTTTGAAGCAGGCAGGGAAAAAGTCGGCAAGCATGGTGTGGTACGTGACAGTGCAGTGCATCTGGAAGTGATTGAAAAAGTGATTGATTTTGCAATATCAATTGGATTTGAAGTGCTCAATCTCGAATTTTCACCGGTAAAAGGACCGGAGGGGAATATTGAATATCTGCTGCATCTGCAGAAACATACAGAGGGCAGTTATCCGGACGTTCCGTTTGAAGCGGCACAGGTTGTAGAAAAAGCACATGCGGCACTCGATTAAGAAACACTGGAGGCGCAGATACGCTGATGAAGAAGTTTTATATTATTACAAATAAGGCTAAAGATGCAGATTACAGTTTTACAAAAGAAATTGAACGGTATCTGCAAAAAAACGGTGCGGTCTGTCTAAGCAGCAATCAGGAGCAGACCGGTGGCGATACGGATTACCGCTATACCGATGCAAGGCAGATTCCGACAGATACAGAGTGCATTATTGTACTTGGCGGGGACGGAACGCTGATTCAGGCAGCAAGAGATGTCAATAAAACCAATATTCCGCTGCTTGGCGTGAATATCGGGACACTCGGGTATCTGACCGATGCCGACAGAAGCACCGTATATGAAGCGCTGAACTGCTGTATGCAGGATACTTATGAAATTGATACGCGTATGATGCTTTCAGGAACAATTTACCGCGACGGTGAACCGGTTTTTGAAAATACGGCATTAAACGATATTGTAATCAGCCGGTGCGGGACACTGCGTGTCATAGATTTTGATGTACACGTAAACGGCGAATATTTAAATTCCTACAGTGCGGACGGTGTAATTGTATCCACGGCAACAGGTTCCACAGCATACAGTCTGTCAGCGGGTGGTCCGATTATCCAGCCGAATGCACAGATGATGATGATTACACCGATTTGTCCGCATACATTAAACCAGCGCAGCATTATATTCGGCGCGGAAGATGAAATTGTGATTGAAATGAGTGACAATAAGCGTCTTGCAGAAGAGCGGATTGCTACATTTGACGGGGAAATATCCCGCAAAGTAATAACCGGGGACAGGATTGTGGTACGCAGGTCAGAGAAGGTATCGCAGTTTATCAAGACCAACAAATTAAGTTTTTTACAGCGTATCCGCAATAAAATGTAAAAAATGTATTTTGCGGCGGGAGGATGGAATAAGTATGAAGTCGGAAAGACAAAATAAGATTATTGAATTAATCACCAAAAACAGTATCGGAACACAGGAGGAACTTGCAGAAGCACTGAAACAGGCCGGTTTCAGCGTGACGCAGGCGACAGTTTCCAGGGATATCCGGGAACTGAATCTTACGAAGACGTCCATAGACGGCAAAAATCAGAAGTATGTTGTCTTTCAGGCGGACAGACAGCATATGAACGACAAATTTATCCGGGTCTTAAAGGAAGGGTTTGTCGGTGCTGATATGGCACAGAATATTCTTGTTATCAAAACGGTTGCCGGAATGGCAATGGCAGTCTGTGCGGCACTTGATGCAATGCAGTGGCATGAAATTGTCGGTACGATTGCAGGGGACGACACGATTATGTGTGCGGTGCGTACGGTTGATGATACCGTAAAATTAATGGAAAAATTGAAAAAAATAGTTCACTCCTGATAAAATATTTGTTATACTAAAGAAAGCAAAACAGTAGGATACAATCCGCAGGGAGTGACATATGTTAGCAAATTTACATGTAAAAAATCTGGCTTTGATTGAGGAAGCAGATATTAATTTTAAGGACGGATTAAACATTCTGACCGGTGAAACCGGTGCCGGTAAATCCATTATTTTAGGGTCTGTCAATCTGGCACTGGGCGGAAAAGCAGTGTCGGATCTGATTCGCAGCGGTGCGGACTATGCACTGACGGAGCTGTCTTTTGACATTGAAAGCGAAGCGGTAAAAGAAAAGCTTACGGCATTCGGTGTCGAGGAATTAGAGGAAGGACAGCTCATTATTTCCAGAAAAATTACGCCCACCCGTTCCCAGATAAAGGTCAACGGTCAGACCTATACGCTCGGACAGGTGCGTGAAATGGCATCGTGGCTCATTGATATTCACGGTCAGCACGACAATCAGCTTTTGTTAAATGAAAGTCATCACATTGACATCCTGGATGCCTATGCAAAGGAGAGCCTTGCAGAGGTCAAAGCGGCATTAAAAGAGGTTTATGCGGCGTATGTAAAGCAGAAACAGGAATTGCAGGCGCTGGATACGGACGAGGAAAGCAGAAACCGCGAGATTTCATTTATTGAATTTGAAGTATCCGAGATTGAGTCGGCGCAGTTATCCGAAGGTGAAGATACACAGCTGGAATCCGATTATCAGAAAATGCTGCACGCACAGAAGATTATGGAAGAAATGGCGGTTGTCGAGCAGAATCTCGTATCGGGACAGGACAATGTCAGTGATAAGCTGGGACAGGCAGTGCGGGCATTAAACAGCGCGGCGGTATATGATGACCGGCTTAGCGGACTGTGTGCGACACTGGCGGACGTGGAAAGTCTTTTATCCGATGCGGCACGCATGACGGCGGACTATGTGGAAGACGCGGCATTTGATGCGGAAACCTTTCAGCAGGTACAGCAAAGATTGGATTTTATCAATTCCCTGAAGATGAAGTACGGTCAGACCACCGCTGAGATTCTTGCCTATGCCGAAAGCAGAAAAGAACGGCTGGAGCAGCTGCAAAGCCATGATAAACTGATTGCAAAGTTAAAACGGGAACTGGCTGAAAAAGAAAAACGGCTTTCCGGTTTATCGGCACAGCTTTCGGATTTAAGAAAAGCGGCGGCGCAGAAGCTGTGCGCACAAATCCGTGCAGCATTACAGGACTTGAATTTTGCCGATGTGCGGTTTGAAGCGGTCTTTGAGCAGACGGGGCATTTTTCGGCAAACGGAACGGACAATATGTATTTTGTGATTGCAGCCAATCCGGGTGAAGCATTAAAGCCATTGTCAAAAGTGGCTTCCGGTGGTGAACTGTCCCGTATTATGCTGGCAATCCGTACCGTAACAGCCAATCAGGACGATATCGGCACGCTCATTTTTGATGAAATTGATGCCGGAATCAGTGGCAGAACGGCACAGCGGGTTGCAGAAAAGTTATGCACACTGTCGCAGAAACGACAGGTAATCTGCATTACGCATCTGCCACAGATTGCTGCAATGGCAGATGTGCATTTTATGATTGAAAAAGCGGTGCAGGACAATAAAACAGTTACATCCATTTACCGGCTTTTGGATACGCAGTGCGTGGAAGAGCTGGCAAGGTTGCTTGGCGGCAGTACCATTACGGAAGCGGTACGTGCCAATGCACAGGAATTGTGCCATCAGGCGGCAGCTTATAAAAATAAATAACCATAAAAAACCTATATTAGATTTTCAAATACGGCAGATACTAAGATTAAACAGTTGAGGGCATTTGCTTCAACATCATTAATAATGCCTGTGGAATGGAGCTGCGTATGAAAAAGAAAATTGTATATAGGTTTTTTATATTTGTTCTGTTTTTTATTGTGTCGGCATCGGGAATGGGGATTTATGCCCATATGGTTGCAAAGCAGCTGCCCGGAGAAATATATCTACAGAATAACCGTATCACTACACTGCAGCTGGGGCTTCCGGTTACGGCGGAAAATGATACGCAGAAAGTGAATCTTAGCAGACCGGTGGCATTTGCAGCGGAGCAGACCGGCAGTTATCCCATGCAGATTAAACTGTTCGGTGTCTTTGATATCCGGACAGTTGATGTCAATGTTGTTGAACCGGATTATGTATATCCGTGCGGTTTTCAGATAGGGTTATATTTAAAGACAGACGGTGTGCTTGCGGTGAATACGCAGAGTATTACCGATATTTACGGAAATGAAGTCAATCCATGTGAAAATATTATCCGTCAGGGGGATTACATTTTAGCGGTGAATGCAGAAAAGGTATCTTCAAAAGGCACACTGGCTGAAGCGGTCAAAAAATGCGGCGGTACAGAGGTTGTTTTTACGATACTGCGCAACGGACAGCAGTTTGACGTCAGCGTGACACCGGTCATGGACGAGGGCGGAAATTATAAAATCGGTCTTTGGGTAAAAGATGATGCACAGGGAATCGGAACGATGACATACATTGACAGCTCAGGTGGATTCGGTGCATTAGGACACGGTATCAGTGATGAAACGACCGCGGGACTTTTGACGATTCATGACGGAAGGCTTTATAAAACGAAAATCGTTTCAATTATAAAAGGAACAGAAGGTACGCCGGGCGAATTTATCGGAACGATAGATTATCAGGAAAAGAATTTTCTGGGCAGTATCAGAAAAAATACGGTCAGTGGCATTTTTGGCACGTTGGACAAAAATCTGGCAGAGGAGTATGAACTGGAATATATGCAGGTCGGTTACAGCCATGAGGTAGAGAAAGGAAAGGCATATATCCGTATGTATACAGATAATTCCTATCAGGATTATCAAATTGAAATTGACCATATCAGTTATGGCGGTCAGAAAAATCTGACGTTTACCGTCAAATCTCCGGAACTTCTGGCAATGACAAATGGGATTGTACAGGGGATGTCCGGTTCGCCAATCCTGCAAAACGGAAAATTTGTCGGCGCAGTGACCCATGTTTTTATCGACAATCCGACAAAAGGGTACGGAATTTTTGCTGAAACAATGCTAAAAGAGGGAAAATAAAAACTGTTTTGTCGAAAAATGTCGAAAAACGCGAAAATATAGGATTGCCAATTTTTGTCGCAGAAGATATAATCAGTTTTTGTAAGGGGAATGAGAAAAATCTTATGGAGGGGAAATGAATGGAAGCCTTAAAGGTAGCAATTGCAGATGATAATGAGAATATGTTAAAGGTACTTGGGCAGGTCATTGGACAGGAACAGGATTTGTCCGTAGTCGGTACGGCGACGAATGGAGAAGATACATTTCACATCATTAAGGAGAAAGAACCGGATGTTGTTCTGCTGGATATTATAATGCCACAGATTGACGGACTGACGGTGATGGAAAAAGTGCATAAGGATAAGGAGATACGAAAGACGCCGGCATTTATTATTATCAGTGCTATCGGACGGGACAGTGTGACAGAAGATGCATTTAATATGGGCGCTTCATATTATATCATGAAGCCGTTTGATAATGATATGCTGATTAACAGAATCCGGTATATCAGAAATGTCCATGCGGAAAATACGAAAGCAGGAGCAGCACCGGCGCTGGAACATACGGTGGTCAGTGACCGGAATCTGGAAAGTGATATTACAAACATCATACATGACATTGGTATTCCTGCGCATATTAAAGGGTATCAGTATCTAAGAGATTCTATTATGCTGTCAGTCAAGGACAATGATGTGATTAACAGCATTACCAAAATACTTTATCCAACCATTGCCAAAAGATACCAGACGACATCAAGCCGCGTGGAGCGTGCCATCCGTCATGCAATTGAAGTGGCATGGAACCGTGGAAATACGGAAACACTCAATGGTTTGTTTGGTTATACAATCAGCAATGGCAAAGGAAAACCCACAAATTCAGAATTTATCGCGTTGATAGCCGATAAAATCCGTTTACAGTACAATATTAAATAAAAAAGTTCTTAAAAATTTCACACATAGATTAGATTTATGTCTTGCGTAATAGTTTGTAATATATTATAATATTGAAAGCAAATTTTAAAAAATATGTAACAAATTTGTAATATATTATGAGGTTTAGAAACTTATGCGTAAAAGAATTGCAAAAACTTTTGTGGCAGCAGCTTTAATTACAAGCATTGCCGGCACGTCTGTATGGGCAGATGATGTAACAGATTTAACCAATAAAAAGAATGCGGCAGAGAGCCAGTTAAGCCAGACACAGTCAGAGCTTGCTTATCTGCTTGTGCAGATGGACGAACTTGAAGTCAAGATGCATGATAAGAATGAAGAGATTGATCAGGCAAATGCGGATTTAGCAGCTGCAGAGCAGAATATGCAGAATCAGTATGATGATATGAAACTGCGTATTAAATATATGTACGAAGACCAGTCAACATCGATTGCAGAGGCATTTCTTACAGCAGAAAGCATGAGCGATGCACTGAATAAAGCGGAGTACGTACAACAGGTTTATGATTATGACCGTGGAAAGTTAGATGAGATGGCAGCAACCGCTTCACAGATCCACCAGTTAAAGAGTACGCTCGACGCGGATAAGAAGGAGCTGGAAGCACTTGGGCAGGAGATGACAGATAAGCAGGCTGTTTTATATGCGGCAATTGCAGATCAGGAAAATACAGTGGCTGATTTGACAACACAGCTTTCAGAAGCGCAGGCTGCCGCAGCAGAAGCACAAAGACAGCGTGAAGCGCAGGCCGCCGCTGCAGCAGCTAAGACAAAGACAAAGAGCAGTACGACAACAACCGTTGCAGCAGCCAATAATTCAGGCAGTGCTTCCGGTGTGGTCAGTGCAGCGTATAGCATGTTAGGTGTGCCTTATGTATGGGGTGGTACTTCACCGAGTGGATTTGACTGTTCCGGTCTGATGTATTATATTTTCAGACAGAATGGTATTTCCGTGCCGCATTCATCCAGTGCCATTGCAGGTGGCGGCTCATCAGTCGGAAGCCTTTCGCAGGCACAGCCGGGCGATATTATCTGCTATCCGGGCCATGTAGGTGTCTACATCGGTAGCGGTCAGATTATTCATGCACCGACAAGCGGTGATGTTGTAAAGATTTCATCGGCAAACATTTTACCGATTACAGCAATCAGACGTTACTGGTAATTTAAAATGGAATATGGTATAATAAAGTGTAGCTGAGATTCTTAGCTGCACTTTTGTACTATGTGGATAAGAAAAAATATGAGGCTCTTTGCTTCCGGGCGAAAGCGGGAGATATCCTCTTAAAAATAACTCGCTCAGAAATGGAGATAGGTATGAAGAATGTTTTATTTATTGCATCAGAAGCGGTTCCATTTATAAAAACAGGGGGACTTGCAGATGTTGTGGGAGCTTTGCCAAAGTATTTTAACAAGGATGAATTTGATGTGCGGGTGATGATTCCCAAGTATACGTGTATTCCGTGGGAGTATCGGGAAAAGATGGTCTATAAGACACATTTTTATATCGACCTTGCATGGCGCACACAGTATGTCGGTGTTTTTGAAATGGAATATCAGGGTGTTACATTCTATTTCATTGATAACGAATTTTATTTTTCGGGACCGAAGCCGTACAGCTGGATTCATGAAGACATTGAAAAGTTTGCGTTCTTTAGTAAAGCGGCGCTATCGGCAATTCCGACACTGGGATTCCGGCCGGATATTATCCACTGCCATGACTGGCAGACAGGTCTGGTGCCGGTTTATTTAAAGGAGCGGTTTGCACAGGGCGAATTTTATCAGGGTGTAAAGTCTGTGATGACAATACATAATCTGAAATTTCAGGGAATCTGGGATTTGAAGAAAGTCAAAGATATTACAGGTCTTCCGGACAGCTATTTTACTTCGGATAAGCTGGAAGCGTATAAGGATGCCAACTATTTAAAGGGCGGTATCGTCTATGCGGATATGGTAACGACTGTCAGCTCAACCTATGCCGAGGAGATTAAGACACCGTTTTACGGGGAACATCTTGAAGGCTTGATGCAGGCGCGTTCAAACTGTCTGCGAGGTATTGTAAATGGCATTGATTACGAAATTTACAATCCGGAAACCGATGAGAATCTGGATGCAAAGTACAATCAGATTACCTTCCGGAAGGAAAAGTGGAAGAACAAAGTGGCATTACAGAAAGAACTCGGACTGGCACAGGATAAGGGGAAATTCATGATTGGCATTGTGTCCCGTCTGACAGACCAGAAGGGATTTGATCTTGTGGCTTATGTGATGGAACAGCTCTGTACCGAAGATGTGCAGCTGGTTGTGCTGGGTACGGGTGATGAAAAATATGAAAATATGTTCCGACACTATGACTGGAAGTATCATGACAGGGTATCAGCCAATATTTACTATTCAGAACCAATGGCACATAAGATTTATGCGGCATGTGATGCGTTTTTAATGCCGTCCCTGTTTGAGCCATGCGGACTCAGCCAGTTAATCAGCCTGCGTTACGGAACGGTTCCGATTGTAAGAGAAACAGGCGGATTAAAGGATACGGTTGAACCGTACAATGAATATGAAAATCTTGGAACAGGATTTTCATTTGCAAATTACAATGCCCACGAAATGCTTAGCATTGTCAATTATGCAAAGAGTGTTTATTACAACCATAAGCGTGAGTGGAACAAGATTGTTGACCGTGGCATGGCGGCAGATTTTTCATGGGATAATTCTGCAAGAAAGTACGAACAATTGTATAAAGATTTATAAAAAGATAAAAAGAGCCTGTATACAGTTATGAATTCTGTATGCAGGCTTTTTTGGCGGTGGTCTGCGGCACACGCCGTGGATATCCGAAAGTCTGACCGGACAATAAAAAAACTTCCCTGACCACTTACTGTCAGGGAAGCTGTATGCCGATGATGGGACTCGAACCCATACGATGTTGCCACCGGCAGATTTTGAGTCTGCTGCGTCTGCCAATTCCGCCACATCGGCTGAAATGCGTTTTTAATAACGCGACTATAGAATCATAACACATTCATTTTTTAAAATCAACACCTTTTTGAAAAAATATGGCAATGCAGGTGGAAAAAAAGAACGGATTGTGGTACTCTAATAGAGTTACGGATAAAAGATGAGAAAGAGCATGGATACCGCCGGTGCGGCAGAATGGAGTATAGACATGGCAGATTGTAAAAAAGTCCAGAAAATGATTGGAAAATTTGACCATGGTCAGCTGGATATAAAACAGGAGGAATTTTTTATACAGCATGTAGAATCATGTAAGGACTGTAGGGAAGAATTTGAAATTTATTACATTGTTGCCTATGGATTAAGTGAAGATGAAAATACGGCTGTCGTGGCTAAATGTTATCAGAAGTTGGTGGAACAGTATGATTTTAAAGGACTGGTTGAATTAAAGCTGAAAAACAGCCGTGCAAAACTGGAAAAATTGAAATCGTGGAATCGTTTTGTGCGGTTATGCTGGTATGTGGCAAACCTGTGCATGCTACTCACGCTGATTTTATGGATAATTATCCGGTATTACTAAGAATGTAACAACAGCAGGAGGCTATTTTGCGTAAAAAATTAATTTTAATAGATGGACACAGCATTTTAAACAGGGCATTTTACGGAGTGCCGGATTTAACCAATGCAGAGGGAATCCATACCAATGCGCTGTATGGATTTTTAAATATCATGTTCCGGTTTATTGATGAGGAAAAACCGGATTATATCACGGTTGCGTTTGATCTGAGTGCACCGACTTTCCGGCATAAGGAATATGCGGCATACAAGGGAACGAGAAAACCGATGGCACCGGAGTTAAAACAGCAGGTTCCGCTGATTAAGGAACTGCTGCGCGCCATGCAGATTACCATTGTAGAAAAAGAGGGCTACGAAGCAGACGATTTACTGGGAACGATTGCCAAGAAAACCGCGGCAAAAGGGCTGGACGTTTCCGTTATCAGCGGGGACAGGGATTTATTGCAGCTTGCGGAAGAACACATTAAAATCCGTATTCCAAAGACAAAGAAAGGTGTCACGGAAGTAGAGGATTATCTTCCGGCGGACGTGGAGACACTCTACGGTGTGACACCGCTTGAATTTATTGATATGAAAGCGCTGATGGGTGATACTTCGGATAATATTCCGGGTGCGCCGGGGGTCGGTCCAAAGACGGCTTCGGCGTTGATTACACAGTACCACAATATCGAAACAATTTTTGAACACCTAGACGAATTAAAGCCGCCGAAGGCAAAAAAATCCATCAGTGAAAATGTAGAACAGGTGAAATTAAGCAAATTCCTCGCAACGATTGATATTGACGTACCGGTCGATTATGATCTTGAAAATGCGGCAGTCGGCGGATATTACACGCCGGAAGCATATGAACTGTTTAAGCGGTTTAATTTTAAATCCTTTTTAAAGCGTTTTAATCAGGAAGATACCGGAATTACATTGGAAGCAGACAGGTATTTTACGTGTGTGACGGAATTTTCGGAAGTGGAAGAACTTTTTGCACAGGCACAGAACAAGGTACGTACAGATAAAAATGCGGTTATCGGTTTTGCGGCGGCAGTTGAAAAGGGCGTTTTATACGGCATTTCCCTTGCGGTCAGTCCCGAAAAAACTGCTTACATTCCGGTTTCGGGTTTTGTGACACAGGAATACCTGACAGACAAGCTTTCAGAATTGGTACAGCAGTGTCCGTCCCGTCAGATTGCGGTAATGGCATTAAAAGAAAAGCTGGATTTGTTCAGAAATTGTCCGGGGGACAGCAAGGATACCCGGTTAAAGGTATCGCAGGATAAATTTATTGATACCGCGATTGCAGCATATTTATTAAATCCGACAAACCAAGAATATACTTATGATACAATTGCAAAAGATTTCTGCGGGCTGACACTTAATTCAAGGGCAGAACTGCTCGGAAAAACAACCTTAGCCGAGGCGGCGGACATACAGCAGGAAACGCTCTGCAGACTGCTCTGCATGGAAAGCTATATTGCAATGACGGCGTGGAAACCGCTTTATAAGGCATTAGAAGAAGAAAATATGCGGTCGCTGTTTTTTGATATTGAAATGCCGCTCGTATTTGTGCTTTATGAAATGCAGGCAGAGGGAATCCGCGTGGACAGTGCTGCATTAAAAGAATACGGCACAATGCTCGGTGAAAAAATTGAGGTACTGGAGCAGGAGATTTATGCCGATGCCGGAGAAACGTTTAATATCAATTCGCCAAAACAGCTTGGTGTGATTCTTTTTGAAAAAATGGGCATGCCAAACGGAAAGAAAACCAAAAGCGGCTATTCCACGGCGGCAGATATTCTGGAAAAGCTGGCACCGGAGTATCCGGTGGTTCAGAAAATACTGGATTACCGTCAGATGACAAAGTTGAAATCCACCTATGCAGACGGGCTGGCTGGCTACATTCAGGAGGATGGCAGAATCCACGGCACGTTTAACCAGACGATTACAGC
>ENA-OOXA01000882-OOXA01000882.1-human-gut-metagenome-genome-assembly--contig:-NODE-882-length-18981-cov-1.896809_pt1 | contig 18981 bp, 20 predicted proteins | sample MGYA00241581_ERZ501331 | MGnify/ENA primary metagenome ERZ501331 (study PRJEB25962, sample SAMEA2042982) | human gut metagenome | biome: human gut; feature: human-associated habitat; material: faeces...
TTTTTCACCCACACCTCTCCGTTATGGATGAAACAAAAAGTATCCACCAGACTGGCTTTGCCCGCCCGTATGGATTTGATTTCCGTACCGGTCAGCACGATGCCGGCCGTATATTTGTCCAACAGCAAGAAATCAAACGAAGCCCGTTTGTTCTTGATGTTCACCGATTTGGTCTTATTTTTCTTTTCTGCCATCTTTTTTCCTCTTTACTCTTTCACCACCTCGGCAAACAGCTCAAGGTGTTCATCCACATAACAAGCCAATGTAGCCGTGACTTCTTCTTCCATTTCCACAAACTCGTCGTCCAAGTCGTCAAACTGCGGATAAGCCTCGAACAAAGCCATAAACTCTTCATCCGAACAGTCCTTCGTCAGTTCTTCCTTGTATTTGTCATACAGTCTCTTTCCTTTATATACCAGTTTGGAGAAATCATGTGCTCCCATCAATCGCATGGCTTTCGCAAAAGGATTGTCGAAAATAAACGGCCCGTAGCCGTTGTGTATCAATTGGATAAATCCTCCGTCCATCACTTCCTCACGAAACAGGGCATAGGCAAGCAATGAAATTTGTTCCCCATTGAGCATCCCCATGTTCCCGGCATTCAACTCTCCGCCGATAACCTCCCGATAACGGTCGATGAAGACCTGTAAAAACTCATCCATTCCTTGTGCAGCCGCCTCGCGCAACCGCGCATCGCTGATTGTTATTATTTTCGGTTCCATTCCTTTGCGTCTTGAATTTGCAAAGATAGTGAAAGGTGAGAGCAGTTGCAAGCCAAAAGCTTGCTTTTGAGCGAAAAACTGCCGAGCCGCCTCCTATCTTCGCGATAGCAAAGACAATCCAAGGTGGGAACATGCCACCCTATCTTCAGTTAAAAACAGCATAAAAAGAGAAAATCCTAAAAATATTCCGCCTTTTATTTGTACGTTCCGCAATGTTGTCTTATATTTACAGTGTACTATTATACTAATACACTAATTAATTTATAAAACATTGCCTTATGATGACCATTGAACACCTTTCATTCGGATATTCCAAACGGAAAAACCGCGTATTAAACGATTGCTCCCTCCGTATCGACGAGGGCAAGATTTATGGGCTTTTAGGGAAAAACGGAGTCGGAAAGTCCACCTTGCTCTACCTGATGACCGGCCTCCTCACACCGACAGAAGGACATGCCTGCCTGAACGGCACGGATGTGCGTTTGCGCCGTCCGGACACATTGAGTGACTTCTTCCTCATCCCCGAAGAATTCGACCTTCCGGACTACAACCTGCAAAAGTACGTCCGCCTCAACGCTCCTTTCTATCCGCATTTCGACCACGAAAACTTGCTCCGTAATCTGGAAATGTTCGAACTGCCGGAGGACATCAAACTCGGCGAACTTTCGATGGGACAAAAGAAAAAGGCACTCATCTGCTTTGCCTTGGCTACCCGTACCTCGTGGCTCATCATGGACGAACCGACCAACGGACTGGACATCCCCGGCAAAAGCCAATTCCGCAAACTCCTCATCCGCGAAATGAACGAATCGCGCGGTATCGTGATTTCCACCCATCAGGTGCAAGATGTGGAACAACTTCTCGACCACGTGGTTATCTTGGATAACGCCCGCGTACTGCTCGATGCGTCGGTAACTGAAATCTGCCATAAATTATATTTCACGCAGACCGACAATGAAGCGGAAACCTCAGAGGCTTATTATGCCCTCCCCTCCTACAACGGGCACAGCGTCATGCTCCCGAATCCGGAAGACAAGGATTCGGAAATCAACTTGGAGTTACTTTTCAACGGCACTCTGGCACACCCGGAAACCATCTGCCCCTTGTTTAATGCTGAAAAATAAAAAGATATGGATTCACAGTTTTTCAACCGGAAACGTTTTATCGCCTTGTGCCGCTGGGACTGGACGGAAAGACAGAAAGCATTGGGATTGCAGGCCGTAGTGATTTACGCCGTCCTCACCGTGTTTTCCAGCTTCTATACGATACGCGGCGCGCTCCGCGCCAATGCCCTCAGCCATTACGTCAGCCCCCAACGCGTGGAAGAATGGAAAGCCATATCGGCCGACCTCGCCCAAGGCGTGGACGGAAGCTGGACTTCCGTGAGTGCCCTGTTTTTCCCGATTCTTGCCTTCTACCTTGTCGGCACTGCACGCCGGACACAAAGGGCATTGCAGACCACGTCCCAGGCTGCCCGCACGCTTACCTTTCCCGTGTCGGCCTTCGAGCAATTTCTGCTCCGTTGGCTCTATGCCGTCCCACTCGCCTTGTTGACCTACTGCGCGGTATTCGTTGCCGCCGACTTCACACGTGTGGGGCTTTGCAGTCTCATCGTCACGCAAGTGGACTATGCCCACCTGCTGCCATACGCTGACTATTGGGATGGCAGAGTGCACCCATACTGGTTGCTTACCCTGCTCAACCTGATGCTTTGGGCGCAGTCCGTTTTCATCTGCACCTCAGAAACGAAACGGGCAAGCGTGCGCACCGCCGTCCTCCTGCTCGTCGTCCTCGTGCCTTTCGCCCTCGTAAATTCGCACAATGCCCTGAGAGAAGCCTTCAACCTTTGGCTATTCCGCCCCATCCTCATGAATGCCTTCTTTCTGCTGTGCACCGTCCTCAACTGGTACATGGCCTACCGTCATATCTTCAAAACCGACCTCACTTATGTCAAATTCCCCAAACATTAAGCTTATGAACCGTTCTTGTTTCGACCGCAAACGCTTCGCGGCCTTACTCCGCGAAGACTGGACAGCCCGGCGTACACGTTGCCTCGTCACCCTCGCCGCAGGCTACTTGTTACTCTCTGTCATTCTCACGGTGTCTTGCCTCAAAGTATATTCGGAAAACGCCACCTTGCTACAGACCGTCCCAACGGATATACTGGAAGACAAGTTCGCCCACCTCACAGACACGGCCACCAACCAAAATGCTGCGATCGTCACCGTTACGGCATTCTTTTTCCTATTCCTTATATTCACTCCGTAGCTATGGAACGCGTCCATATACAACAAGGGACAGCACATCAGGTACTTGCTGCTCCCTGCCTCCACGTTCGAGAAGTTCGCCCGATGGTGGCTCTATACCGTTCCTCTTTCGATTTTGGCAGGCGTTCTTATTATTTTGGCGGCGGACATCACCCGTGTCATCATTTGCAATATGGCCTTCCCGGATTACAGCTTCGCCCGTCCCCTCCTCTTTACTTCCGGACTTCATACGGCCTCCTCCGGCTTTGTGCTCAGGATGCTCCTCACGACCAGTCTGTTGGGCCAAGCCATTTCCACCAGAAGCGAAACGGGACGGACACCCCTGCGCCGCGCACTCGGCAAATGCCCAATCCTGTTGTTGCCCCTCCTTTTGACGATCGGAGTCTCGCTCATTGCCGGAGGCGACCCTTACACTTACCCCCAACAGCCCGGAGCAGCGACTGCCGAAGTGGTATGGCATGCCTTTTGGCTTGCCGTGACCTCCCTCTTTTGGCTATCGGCCTACCGCAGAATGAAAAAGAACGACCTCAAATACCAATATGCCCTCAATCCGAAAAGCGTATGAATTTCAAGGAAAACAAACCCATTTACTTGCAAATCGCCGACCGTATCTGCGATGAGATACTACAAGGACGGTACGCTGAAAACGACCGTATCCCTTCCGTGCGCGATTACGCCGCCACGGTGGAGGTGAACGCCAATACGGCCATGCGCTCTTACGACTTCCTGCAATCCCGCTCTGTCATCCGCATGCAACGTGGCATAGGTTATTTCGTGGAACCGGGCGCATCGGAACGCATCCGTTCGTTTCGCAGGGAAAGTTTCATGAATGAAGAACTCTACGATTTCTTCCGGCAAGCCCGTTCCATCGGCATCACGGCGGAAGAACTCGAAATCCTTTACCGGCAGTATTTGTCAGACACCTCTGACACTATGTCCAACCTTTAAAAACCCTTATCATGAACAAGAATACATTGAACGCCCAACGCCTCCTCCAATATTTCCGCAAAGATTGGAGCGAAAACGCCGCACAACTCTATTATTATTTCATCATCCCCTACGGTATCATGACCCTGCTCTTCATCTGGATGGATTTCACCAAAACGCACTCTGTGGTCGTGGCATTGGAACAAGTGCGGCAAGGCATGGAAACCGACAACAACAGCTACCAACTGATTATGGAGAACGCCTTGTCCGGGAAAGACGACTGTTGGTTTTCCATTGTCTTCACAGCCGTGCTGTGTTTCGATTTCTTCATGGCCTTTGCGGGCAGCACTTTTTTCAAGACATCAAAATACCGGAAGGATTACATCACCGACCTGACATTCCCGGTTTCAAATGCCGAGAAGTTTATGGTGAGATGGTTCAGAATCTCCATCATATCCTTCCCTATCTTTTGTTTAGCCACCGTATTGGCCGACTTCACCCGTATCGGTTTCATCCATTTCCTCTATCCTGAAGTCTCACTGTCGTTCCCCGTCCCATGGTTAAGTAGCGAATGTGACGTGTACCTGCCCTTAGCCATCCTCCAAGCCTACGGCCTGCAAGCCTTGTTCATTTTAGGCGGTACCTATTGGCAGAAGAAACCTTTCCAAAAAACGCTGAGCCTCGTGTTGCTCATGTCCTTGATGTACTATTTTACATTTTTCTGTACCGTATTTTATTTCATCGGACAGGATTTCGTTTACCATAATACCGCACAACAATGGGTACATGGCTGGACATTCGGTATTCCCATCTTCCTCATCTTGTTTGGCTACCTACTGACCTACCTCCGCATGCGCCGTGCCACACTCCTCCCGTCATGGAAAGACAAGACTACATTAGTAGTCTTTGCAGCCTTGCTCATCGGACTGGGACTTTGCGTCTGGATGCCGAACTTCATCGTGGACCATTTCGCTTACGGCTAAAACCGGAAAGTCCTCATAAAGACTTCGTTCTACAAAACGACGTCTAAAAGGAATAACACGTGTATATTTAACACCTTTTTCGCCCGTTTTCTTGCTTGTACAATATTTTATTCATAGTTTTGCCGCTGAAAATGACAGAAAAACATTACACTTAAAAGAACAACAGTCACATGAAAAAACAAACCATCATTGCCGCTCTGTTATTAGCTACAACCATGAGCCACGGAAAGACAACACCGAATCGAACCGAAACACCGGCTAATTTTGAGGGATATCTTTTTGCCTATTTCGAAGGAAGAGGAGACGCCAAGCAACAGGAACACCTGCGTTTCGCCCTCAGCGACGACGGAGTGAACTGGCGCGCGCTCAACGAAAACCGCCCCGTCATCGCGTCCGACACCATCAGCGAAAGTGGCGGGATCCGCGACCCGCACATCCTGCGCGGTGAAGACGGACGCTTTTACATCGTAGCCACGGACATGAATACCGCCAAAAACGGTTGGAACGAAAACCCGGGCATCGTACTCCTGAGTTCGGACGATCTGCTGCATTGGAAACACGCCAAGATCAATCTGTCCAAAGATTATCCGAAACATTTCGGTGATGCTTATTGGGTATGGGCTCCTCAGACCATTTACGACCGCAAGGCCAAAAAATATATGATTTATTTTACCTTGCAACGCAACGACCGCAAAAGCCTCATCACTTATTACGCATACGCCAACAAGGACTTCACGGGCTTTGAAAGCGAGCCGAAACAGCTTTTCTCTGCCAAATACGGCAGCATAGACAACGACATCATCGAAAAAGACGGTACCTACCACCTTTTTTATAAAGGCAATACCAAAGACGAGAACGGCAAGGAAATCAAGAACGGCATCCAACAAGCCACCTCGAAAAGCCTGAAAGGAAAGTGGAAAGAGGACTTCAAGTATCTGGACGCTTACGCCGGAAAGACACCCGTGGAGGGGTCGAGCATCTTCAAACTGAACGGAAAAGACGAATACGTATTGATGTACGACATGTACACCAGCGGACGATATGAATACCAGACCAGCACGGACCTTTACCATTTCTCCGAACCCAAAGCGTTCACCAAGGACTTTTTCCCGCGCCACGGTTCCGTCATTTCACTGACCCGTGACGAATTGCAACGTTTGCAAGAAAAGTGGGGCTACGTAGTCAAATACGAATTTGAAAGCCAAGGCAACCCCATTGTCCGCCACATCCATACAGCCGATCCTGCCGCACTCGTCAAAGGAGACACACTGTGGCTTTTTGCCGGACGTGACCAAAACGGTAACCAAAGCGGTTACGTGATGAAAGACTGGCTCGTGTTCTCCACTACCGACATGAAGCATTGGACACAATACCCAGTCCCCTTGAAAGTAGAAGATTTCAAATGGGCTGCCAGTAAACAGGCGTATGCCGGACATGTAGCTGAACGCAACGGCAAATACTATTGGTACGTCAGCACCAACTGGTGTGGTATCGGCGTGGCCGTATCCGACAAAATCACCGGCCCTTACAAAGATGCTTTAGGCAAGCCGCTGCTCACCAACAAGGACTGTTTCGATTCCCACCACAGTTGGGCCTGTATCGACCCTGCCGTATTCATCGACGACGACGGGCAAGCTTACCTGACATGGGGTAACCGCGAATGTTACATCGTGAAACTGAAAGACAACATGATAGAAACAGAAGGAGAGGTGAAACGCATCCATATTGACGAGAGCCATCCTTTCACTGAGGCTCCGTGGATTCACAAACACAATGGCAAATATTACCTCACATACGCCAGCGAATGGCCGGAAAAAATAGCCTACGCCGTAGCCGACCACATTGAAGGCCCGTACGAAACGAAAGGGATAATTTCAGAAATAGCCGGAAACAGTAACACGACCCATCCGGCCATAGTAAACTTTAAAGGCCAATGGATATTCATCAGCCATAATGGCGGTCTGCCTACCGGCACCAGTTACAGCCGCTCTATCGTAGCCGAACCGATGGAATATAACGCAGATGGCAGCATCAAGCCGATTCCTCCCACTGCTGAAGGGGTGAAACCCTTGTAAATCCCCCTTGCCTCAAAACAAATCCCCGTGAAAACGATGTTGAAGTTTTCACGGGGATTTGTTTTTCATACCAATTCTCACAACTGCGGACAAACGTCAGCCGCCTTTTCGTTGTGACAACATCCATTTGAAGTATTCTTCATGCTCATCCACCAGTTTCTCCCATGAATAATCACGTCGTATCACTTCCAAATTACGTTCCGTATATTCCTTTTTATGGGTTGACACCGCCTGGTCTATTCCGTCCAACATCTCCGTAACTGCATCCGTGGAACCATAATATAAGGCATTTTCGCCCAAGACCGCACGGTTGAAGATATTGTCATGTGCCAAAATAAAACATCCGGAAGCCATGGCTTCCAACAAAGAAGGATTCGTTCCGCCCACACTATGACCATGAAAATAAGCATAGGAATAATGACGAATGGAGTTCAGTTTACGGAAGTCATATATACCACCCACAAAGCGAATGTTACGGTCGCGACCATATCGTTCCACCAAATGTTCTCCATAAGGCGTATTCGTCTTTCCCACAACCACTAATGGACGCTTACCATACTGGTTCGAAGCCAAATATCCCTCTATGGCCATGAAAAGGTTGTTTTCCGGCTCCAGACGGGCCACCACGATGAAATAACCACCCGCTTCCAAACCGTACTCCTTCAATACATCCGCATCGTAATCCTCATGAACGTCAGCCCCGTATGCCAAAAATTTGCTTTCCTTCCCGTATTTCTCCTTATAATAATCATGAATACCCATATTGTCTGCAATCAAATAATGACTATGCTTCACCGCCATACGCTCTTCCCAGAATACAAACTTTTGTACCCATTTGTTAAACTTCGTACGTTTATATTCCAACCCATCCATGTTTGTCGTAAAAAGCGGATACTTGATACGCTTCACATTAAACCAGATATAAGCCGGAACGATGCTCGTATAGCCCGCTTCGTAAATAATGTCGAACTTCTCCTTCTTCAAAGCATCACGCAAAGACAGGAAATCGTAAAAGAAACTCCCCACGGAACTCCCCATCCATTTCTCCGGACTATAAATATGCTTTATGCGTACCCCCTTGTAGTCAGACTCACGGTAAGGATGGAAATGCGGAGAGTACACCACGACTTCATGCCCCCGTCGGACCAATCCTACGGAGATATATTCTGCAAACTGCTCGAAGCCCCCGTAGTTGTTCGGTATGCCACGGGTGCTGATAAATGCTATTTTCATATAATATGTTATGGATTAAGAATCAATGAATAAGAATTTTCGATGTAAAGCTGCACCGAATGAAAAAACACTTCCTCACAGAGGAATAAAAAAATATAAAGAGAATAAAAGTTGCAAACCCTTATTATTTAGTTTGCAAATGGAACATAAAATTACTGATAAGATTATCTCTTAGGCAAAAAAACACCTAAAACACATTTTGGGTTTCTAATACAAATTTGGATGTGGTTCTTTTCACGAAAACCTGCCGTAGGATATATTTCTTGGCCTTCCCAAAAGCCCGCACGCACGGAATCATAAGCTTCAAACCCTTTAGCTTAATTGAATTTATGAAGTGATTCAATGACGTATTTATCTAAGAACCTCAACATAAGTTCACCGTTTTCTCCGACATTTCTACCTGGTTTATTGGGTTTTATATTGCCTGAATCATAAATTGGCTTTACGATAGTACTCCTAACAGAAACAAGACTTTGGACGTGTTTTCTGCAAGTCAAATCTAAACAATAACCTAAATCAAGTACTGCACCTAATACAAAAGGCTCATTACATTTCTTCACATTACGTGCAAACTCATAAGCCCTTTGTGGGTCATTTTCCCAAAAATATATGCCGGAACCCAACCTGTCGTAATCGTTCGTACTCTGATGAAAATCCTTTTTCTGAAGCAAGATTTCCATAGCCAATTGTTTTTCACAACCATGGAAACCTAAATACAAATATCTTTCATCACCAAGCATCACTTAAGGAAGTTTTGTAGATACCACAACGGTCCCATCTTTTTTTATTTCCATTCCTACACTCCGTAAAAAAGACCTTGCCGCTTTCACCGACCCCACCTTCTTTTGAGCAAACTGCCGCATTTCCGCCTCCAACTGCTCTTTCGGAACATCACAGATTCTTCTCATTTCCCTCATCTTCATATCCTTTTCTACTTTTATCTATTACAAAAATACTAATATAAAACCATAGTCCCATAAAGCAGCCGTATAAAAAAGCTAAAACCATACTCCGGTAAGCGTCAGAATCGACTGAAAGTAAAACCTTTCCAAATCTTCACTGCTGTACATGTTCTATTGAATTTTTGTTCGCAGCAAAGTTATATCGTTTGGGGTTAAGCCCTAATTTGAGTGCTTACATTAGATATTCGTACAGCCTGTCTGCTGTTAATATCCAGTCATACCGTTGCGATATGATTTTTTGTTCTTCTTTTATATTTTCATTCTTATGACTCAAATAGAAATGTATCTTGTTCTTTAATTCCGAAATATCGTAAGGGTCGAACAACTTATCTCCCAGGAAAGCAAAATCAGCCATAGCAGTTTTATTCGAGCACAAAGTTGTACAGCCGAATGCCACAGCCTCTATGGGAGGAATACCAAATCCTTCTGCTAATGAAGGGAAAACAAATAAGTCGGCTTCTTTGTATAAGGCTACCAATTCACTGTAACTCACATGAATTATAAGAATACTACTTTTTATCCGTGGCGGCAGTGCCTCATAATAATCATTAAAATCTTTGTTCGCCAGATCTTTCACACCGACCATTACCAATTTAACATTCTGCTCATATAGTTTTAGTTCCACATAGGCCTGCAAAAGCATCTGATGGTTTTTCCTCGGCTCAATCCTGCTTACTGTAAGAATGTAGCGGTACAGCCCAAACTTCTTTTTTATATCGGGTAACGCTTTTCCCATATTCTGCGGCAAGACACCATTGGGTGTTATGTGAATTTTATCTTCGCATATATTGAAATGTCGTATTATTTCGTCCTTAGAATATTTTGAAACCGTCAGCAGCAAATCCGCCCGCTTTGCAGAAAGCTTAAACAATATTTCATTCTTAACCCTGTATGACCTTGGAAAATATTCTGGATAATCCAAGAACAACAGATCATGGATTGTCACAATCTCTTTGCATGTTTTTATGAGAGGACTTATATACTGAAAATGAGCATAATCAACACCCAAGCGCGTGATTATTAACGGATACTCCACAGCCAACCTGACAATATTGTTGGTAGAATGAAGCCTGACATAATGTACGTTTTTTGCCTCGCCGAATATTCCTCTCAAATTATCAATATTATGTGCGGCAAAAAAGAAGTCAATGTCTTCATGTCTTAACATGTTGGTGTATATACCCTCTATATAAGTCCTTGTCCCTTGATATTTACCATCAAAGACATGAGCATCAACAAGAAGTTTCATACGATATCATATTAATTGAGAAATATAGAAGTAATTTGATTTTGGACTAACGATTAAGAAAAGACATCTTTATAATTTGCTTTATTCCTCTCTGATTTATACCATAGATAATTATACAATAAGGGCCATAACTTTGCTAAAAAACTTTTTAAATAAAACCCTAACATATCCAAAGGAGTAAGTTTAAACCCTATCTTCTTTTTTTCTTTTGCATATTTAATTATGTTATAAGACGAATAGCCATTCATATCATAAATAGCTATATCTTGATTAACATAAAAGAATTTGTAGCCAGAATCAAACACCTTTTTGAAAAAATCCAAATCTGCACAAATATGGTAATTCTCATTGTAGCCAAAGGTCTTCATTACATCGCTTCTTATAATTGCCGCCTGATGGCAAACATGTGGGAACTCCCCTTCTTCGAAAGACATTTTCTCTCGAACTTTCCCTTGAGAAAATGAACGTATAACATTGCCATGTATTATAGCTACATCTGTTGTTACATTAGGAACAATTTTCAGTATATCAAATGCATATTTACATAACGTATCTCCCGAATTCAGAAACATGCACCATTTACCTGTAATATATTTCAAAGATTTGTTCATTGCATTGTAGATTCCGGAATCCTTTTCTGATACAAAGACACTTATATTATTGATGTATCTTTTTATCACATCCACTGTTCCATCCGTGCTTCCTCCATCTATGATAATGTATTCAAGTTCGGATTGTGAAATGTCTTGGGATAAAACACTCTCTATAGTCTTCCCGATATTCTCTACATCATTGAATACGACTGTAACGACAGAAATCAATTTCATACTTCTTTATTTTTAGTAGATACAAAATGATTGCTATGAATAAAAAATTTGATTGTGTGAATAAGTCTCCTTTCCAATCTCCTAAAAGCAATGTCATAAGGATAATGGTTACATACCACCAACTTTTATGTTGAATACCTTTTTTTATCAAAAACAGCAAAGGGCAGAGTAGCAAGAATAAATATATCAGCCCTCCCCATTGGAGATGCAATATCAAACCGACATCACTGGAATAACCCTTATCCCCATATAATAAATAAATACCTTTTCCCATAACCCACTCTTGAATGTTTTGTGGCCAAATTAAGAATGAACCCGCTAAACCATTGAAATGACCAAAGCCATTAGTGTAGTTTGTATTGAAAAGAAAATCAGACACCATGTAAAAACCTTCCAGTGTCCAGTCAAGGCTTTCTTGAAATTCTTTATATACACCAGTCTCAATTATTATGGCGACGAAAATTATTATGGCAATAAATGATTTTATTGTCTGTCTTATGGAACTATTGGTGAAATAATGGATGGCTAAAAGTATTATGAAAAGGAATAGACCAATTCGAGCATTTAAAATGATTGATATAAGTATCATTATTACAAAAAGATATTTATACTTACTTTTCCTCTTTATGGCAAAGACTGCAGCTATAGCCTGCACTATGGAATATCCAAAGAACAATGAACCTGCAAAACCATATCCTCTGCCCGCGTCATAAAAACGTCGGATGCTGTCACCCTCATCTCCAGCCAATAGGAACAATATACTTTTACCTAGTGGAGGGATTAAGTACAGAATGATGGAAATTGTTGATGCAATAACAGCCACTTTAATAAAATCACTGATAAAATCCGTCCTTTTTTTAGCTATGAACAACGTTGTCAATGCAATAACCGATGCGAATGGAACAATCGTCATAGAGAATGTTGCCGTCAAAATCATTGGATCTGCATGAAAAATAAAAACATTTGTCACAACATAAAGGACAAGGCAAAAAATGGCAAAAGCAATGACCTTACATTGGTTGAATATTTTAGCTGATATCTTTTGATTACGAAATATGATAATCAAGGCAGCCAACAAATATAGCAATATACAGATTTTCCGAGCAGATCCTGCAATTACAGGAACATATATTGTCAGATATAGATAGACGAAATACCAGAAGTTTTTCATTGTTTCTTCAACTTTTGAATGTTCAAGATTATTTTCTTGCGAAAACCGACATTACAATTTGCAACAAAATAGATGACAAGATATTTCAGAAAATATTTAGTAAAGACTATCTTTTTGGAAAATATCAGGTTATTTGTATTTATAAGTCTTAATAATGCTTCTTCTAAAGACTTCTTCTTTTCACCCTCAACAATTATTGATGAATTATCTATCTGATAAAGGCGTAGGAAAGCCGAATTTAGCACATAAATACTTATTAATGAAGCAATCTCCCTATCTTCAATCGCTAATGCATATTCCAGTTTCCTTTTTATTATGTCAATGTAAATTTCCGCAGTCTTGAATGGAATATTTTTCGACATTAATTCATTAGTTATAGAATCTCCTCTGATAATATATTCATAGGTAGGTTTATGATACTTGCAACATTTACTGGCAGCAGCTAATAAATGGAAAGTAAACATATCATCTTCTACATATGGATGAATACATTTTATCCGATTATCCTTGAGAAAGTCAATGCGGATTAACTTATTCCACATATAGACAAATACAGGTTCATCTGATTTGTATTGTTGCAATAATATCTGCCTCCCTTCAACAATGCAAGTATTATTGTAACCGAAAACCTTAAAGACCCCATTTCTGTTTTCCCTAAACGAAGATGTTACAAAATCCGCTTGATTGGCCTCAATAAGATTGACCAATGTCTGAATCGTGTCTGGGTATAGCAAATCATCGCTGTCCATGAAATAAATATATTCTCCGGAAGTCTCTTTTATGCTCGTATTTCTCACAGCGCCCAACCCTAAATTCCTTTCATGAGTAACTAGCCGAACAATATGCCCCCTCGGATGAGTTGACACCACATCCTTAAAGATTTCAACGCTTTTATCTTTCCCACAATCGTCAACAGCAAGAATCTCCAAATTTTTATAAGTCTGATTCAAGGTACTTAAAAGCGATGCCTTAATTGTACTTTCAACATTATAAATTGGGAAAGATATGGTGACTTTAGCATTCTTTTTTTTCATTTTATCTTATACATTTTACTTGAGCTTTAAGCTAAATGCTCTCATTATCGTTAAAGTTCAGTCTAATTTTGAATTTACCACCCACTACTCACCGTCCCATTTTACTATCCCGAACGTTCTAGCTAAATCAGGATGCATCTGTGTCCCTCCATATACAATCAATGTGTCTTTGGGCAGAGAGTAAACTGCTGTAGAAAAGATTGTATATGCTTTTTTAAATTTCCCCCCCAATAATGACATTAGTTCAAAGGGAATTTGTTTATCAAAGATGAGGACATTAGGGAAATAAAGAGTATAATTTGTTTTTTCTCGTGGATGAGGTCGGAATACCAGCTCGTTTAAATCAGCATCCGCAATCAGCTTTTTATAAAGGGCTATTTTCTCTTGCTCAGAAATAATGCCATCCTCGGAAAGGGGCTGCGTGAAAACAATGCTTGACCGACCTGATATAAATGCAACATCGTCATCTGAGATATTAAAAACGGATCTTATAAGGTTTTGTTTAGACAAACTGGAACTATTCCATAAATTCACTATGTCTATTATCCTTACAGGTGTTTTTGCAGGATTGGTGTATGGTAAGATTCCTGTCAGTATGATTTCTTCAGCTTGTTCGTGTTGACCAAAGTGTCTTTTCTCTACCATGTGACCGAAAATAATTCTTCCCAACAGGTTTATTCTTACTTTTTCCCCTTCATATTTATAAGTATTTACCCCATCCTCTATGACAGTGATTTTCTTTCTTCCAAGCAAGAGAAATGTTAAATCAATATTGTCTGCTCCATAAAATTTGGCTGTCCTCAAAAAAGGCCATCTAATATACTTCAACCACTTGATGAAGAGAAAATATATATCCTTTAAAATTTTATTCTTAAAGCAACGAAGTTTATATGATTTATTGAAATGCTGACAAACTTCATTGGGCATCGAATTAGAAAAAAAGAAAAATGTCTGCTCTATATCATCACTCTTGGCAACAAGTAAGTAAAGTAACAAACTATAGAGTGAACCACCAATAAAAATGTTTTTTTCACCTCTTTTTTTCATCATAAAAAAACTTTTATTTATTGCTTCTTATGAACTTTCTTCCACCTCTTTTTTAGAATCGGATTATTTCTATAAACTCTCTCACACATCCTTCTCCTCCATTCTTCTTCATTACCATCATTCCAGGGATGTCTTTCACCTCCTCGCATGCATCACCCGGGCAAGCTTTCACACCTACAGCCTCCAGTAGTTCCATGCAGTTGATGTCGTCACCGATATAGGCCACCTCATCCAGCGTAATACCCAATTGCCCGCAAATTTCTTTGGCTACAACCAACTTTCCACCATTCCGTTTGCCTTGATGCAGAAAATCCACCTTCAGTTTCTTGGCTCGGTTGGCCACGATATGCGTATCTTCCGAAGTGATGATGCCTGTCTTTATTCCGGCCTCACGCAGCAGTTGGAACCCCATGCCGTCGCGGGTGTTGAATTTCTTCAGTTCATCACCGCTTTCGGAATAATACATGCCACCATCTGTCAACGTACCATCTACATCTGACAAGAACAATTTGATTGTTTTCTTCTCAGGTTTCTGCTTAGAAAGCACATGTTTTCGCATCAAGTTCTCCAATACAATCCAATCGTCAGGCTCATCTATCTCCGTAGCTGTGTATTCCGGCATTTCATAGATGCCAATTTTCCCGCTCAAACGGTTACATGATGCCAAGATATTCTCTACTGTGTTGATATAGAAAGCACCATTTTCCATCAGCATCCCGTCAAAGTTCTGCCGTCGCGGACGGTTCATGTAGTCATAGTTCATGCTCGTACCGTCCGCATTCCAGAAGAAACGGTAGTTTCGAACACAGGTCAGGATGGAATCATACCCACCTTTGCCATACATCCCCAATGCTTCCGTAAAATGTACGGTTTCTGTCAGTGGTGAAGTGGCTTGCACCAGCATAAAGATGTCATCGGCAGGAAGCTTTGCGTAATTGATGTATTCCAGCATCACGCTTTCAGTGCTTGCCGTGTCACAGGCATTCTCAGCAGAACGGCGATACACCTTGGTTTTCTTGTATGACTGGGAAGCCACCACATCTTCTATCTTGTCCGAATCCGTGGCTACAATTATCTCATCCACGTCTTGGCACTGTTCCAATGCCTCGATGTTCCAACAAACCAACGGCTTGCCGCAAAAAGGCTTGATGTTTTTGAGGGGGATAGACTTGCTACCCCCTCTGACTGCTATGAATGCGATTACCATTTCACTTGATTCTTTTTCAGTTTATTTCTTTGCACTTTCTCTATATCCAAAATTTCTTCCTGCTTGTAGGTCAATGCTTTGGCAACCGCACGGCAGTCGCGTGCCAACTTGCGCACACCGTCAGGCTCCAAGGAAGCAGCATGGTCAGTGCCTTTCCATGTGCGGTCAAGTGTATAATGACGTTCTACCCATTCTGCACCAAGGGCTACGGCAGCAGAATCCACAGCAATGCCCAAGTGGTGTCCGGAGAAGCCTATCGCCTTCACCCTGCTTGCATACAGCTCACGCAGGCGAATCAGTTCCAACAGGCAGATGTCCTCAAACGGGACAGGATAACCCGAAGTGCAGTCGTAAATCACCAAGTCCTTGTTCCTGCCTTTGGATTCGAAGAAGCTGATTATCTGCTCCTCTTCCTCGCGGGTGGTCATACCAAACGAAAGGTGAATTTCGCCGCCGAAGTTATCACAGAGATATTCCAACAGTCCCTTGTTCAGATTGCATGCCGAAGGCACCTTGATAAGGTTGGGCTGTAGCGTGCAGATTTCCTTGGCGGAAGTGATGTCCCACACAGAGGTGGAATACTCTATGCCGAACTCGTTGCACCATGCCTGTAACTGACGATGCTGCTCCAAGTCGAACTCCAAGAACTCACGGTGCGCACCATAAGTTGAGCCGTATGAATTTTCCGGATGAGGATGCGGGGCATTATATTCCTCGGAAGTAAGCAACTCCTTGTTGCAACGTTTTTGGAACTTGACCACGTCTGCCTTGCAATACGTGGCAGCGGTCATGATCATTTCTTTTGCGATTGCCATATCACCCTTGTGATTGCAACCAATTTCTGCAATGATTTTGGGGGATTTCATTTTTTCTTTATTATAAGATTCTTCAAATTTCTCTTCTTCGATAAATATGGCCACAGCCACTTGAATTTGCCTAATTGTGATATTAGGAGACCTTTATAAAAATGATATGCATAATGTACATCCAACTTGATGGTATTTACCGGTACAATGGCCTGCATTCCTATTGCTTGCATACATTTATTTTTTTGCAAAAATTCTTTTTCCCTATCAAACAAAACTTTGTAAGCTTGCTGGATAGCTGTTTTGTCAGGTCCCTCAGTAAGAGTTATTATCCCTTTTCTTTGCATAGCCTGTAATATGTCTGACACACTTTGATTTCGAACCATACAAAATGTCGTCCCCAATGTATCTGTCTTTTGTAAGAAGTAAGAATCTCCAAAAGTGGCATCAGCATATTGTGCAAAAGGGTCATTACATAATACGCAACGTATGTTTTTGAAATACCTACCGTAGCCAGCAGCCCAAGTCTTTCGAAAAGGAGTTTGGAAACAGATAGGCTTACTATTTTCCATTATCTTAAAAGTCATGAAGCCGGGAAAACCTCCGCCTCTATTTACAACCTGATTGAGGGTAGCTCTTCTATCATAGCCCTTAGCAACATACTCAGCCGCATGCAGTGATGGAGTATGATTGCACATCAGAGCTAAATAAAACCTAATTTTTTCACCGGATTTTTTCTTTCCAAAATAGCTTTTCAATGAATTTATCTGACATGGAAGGGCAACTACTGCAATAGTACCGTTAATTTTTTCTATCTGCTCTACAACCTTATCCCACAAGACAGGACAATATTTCGAAGTCCTGCATTTTTTAATCGTATCTATATCGTTGGTTATAAAAAGTTTGGGAGGATTTTCACTCGTTCTTGTGGTAACACAAGTAACATAATCAACTATTTTATTCGAAATCAGATAACACAATAATTCCGTAACAATTCCTCCGGAAGAAGCGTTCAAGTGCATTTCATCATCCATCGAATATCCATAGAAACTATGAATCGTTTTTGGATAATAATCTTTCAAGTCCTTAATTCCAGGACAATATTTCACACATATACCACAATTAGTACATTTCTTCTCATCAACTACCGGTTCATAAAAACCCAAAGCATTGACTCTGTATGTAATTGCCTGATGTTTGCAATAGTTTGAGCATAATCCACAGCTACAACACAGATGGGCCGTAACCGTTCTTTTCACATTCGAAACACCGTTAGACATAATCCTTCAGAACTTTTGCGTTTTCTGCTGCCAATGCCGCATATCTCTTGCTATACATTGCCATATCTGCCTGTATTGCCGAACTATCATTGATTATCACTTGTGCTGTCTCTATCAATTCATCTATATTAACAGGCAATGTAGCAACTTCAAAGAAAGGATATTTATACTCTAATAAAGTGTAAAGAGATTTGGTCTTATGACTGTCTGACCCCCACAATAATATGGGAGTGTTTGCCAATGTACATAAAATGGATGCGTGCCACCTGCCGGAGATAAACAGAGAAGCCCCTTCCAGGACATGGTATAAGTCATGATAATTACAATTATTCAAATTCACCCGACCCAACCGTTTCTTCTTTACCAGTTCGTTTATATCCTCATTGCCTCCACTGTATCCATCTACAAAAATAATTTGGGGAGTTATTCCTCTTAATCTATCGACAATTTCACTTAACACTTGAAAGACATCCCATTTGACTTGGTTATAGGCATTCTTTATGCCTGAAGAATCTCCCAAGCATATATAAGGCTTGGAAAAATCAATTTCCCTTTTTAAAGCCTCCGAAGGTTTCCAATTAGTTAAAGGACGATAAGCCCACAAAGCATCCGGGACAAAGGTGCAATTATGTATTTTATACTGATTTAACAACGCTATAGACAGAGGCTCCCTCACATATACTTTATCCAAGAGTGGATAGATATGGGAAATCATTTCAAAGGCATTGTAGTTGTTGGGGTCAACCGTATGATTAACCATTAATGTCGGATGGTTATACTTGACTTTGCTCACCCATGCCATAAACAGGATGTAGCGTGCCCCCATGCGATATTTTCCATACCGGTCCGTACCGTTCACTATATTACCTTCTCCATTGATATAAACAATATCTGCCCATTCCAACATCCGCTTTTCATACTGTAGACATAAACCTTTTTGCATTTTTTCATAATACCCTTCATATTGGGCATATTTATAGGGCACAAAATCTTCAACAGAATTATCTGATTTCGAAAACAGATTAACAAATCTCTTTATTTTGTGCTTCAAACTTGGAGAAAGATATGAAGCTGCTTTTTTCTTTGCCACCAACCATTTATTTGTTGTTCCTGTTTCAAGACCATCAACAGGAGTTGGATGATATAAACTCCTAAAGTCTAAGTAAGTGATCTAAATTATTTTTATATATA
>ENA-OOXA01000911-OOXA01000911.1-human-gut-metagenome-genome-assembly--contig:-NODE-911-length-18642-cov-5.394093_pt1 | contig 18642 bp, 18 predicted proteins | sample MGYA00241581_ERZ501331 | MGnify/ENA primary metagenome ERZ501331 (study PRJEB25962, sample SAMEA2042982) | human gut metagenome | biome: human gut; feature: human-associated habitat; material: faeces...
ATGTCATAATAAAAAAAACGGAAGAGTCACCCCTCCCGTTCTTCATTATTCATTCTTAATTCTTCATTATTCTCCATTCTTCGCCTTCCGGTTAATCACATGGTCAAACCAGAGGTTCAGCAGCGTCCATACCACCACGTCAATCACGAACACCAGCGTGTTGTTCATATAAAGAATCGCCACGATGGTAAACGCACAGAAGCAGGCCGACATCAGCTGAATCGTTACCAGCGCCCTCCGCGGTGAGAAACCCATGGCCAGGAACTTGTGGTGGATGTGCGTCTTGTCGGGCATGAACAGCGACCGCTTGTTACGCGAACGCCGCAGCACCACACGAATCACATCCAGACACGGCACCATCAGCACGCTGAACGACACCAGCACCGGACTCGTCTTCATCGTGAGCAGCATATCCGGCTCATACATACAGTACTTGATGACAAAGAAGCTCAGAATATACCCCAGCGTCAAGCTGCCGGTATCCCCCATGAAAATCTTCCTTCCCAAATCCGCACTGCCGAACACATTGTACGAAAAGAACGGGATAATCACCCCCACCGTCACGAAAGCCAGCATGGCATAGCTCCACATGCGGAAATGCACGAACAGCACCCCGAACACCAGCAGCGCCACCATACTCAGCCCCGACGCCAGTCCGTCGATACCGTCAATCAGGTTGATGGCATTGGTGATGAACACCACCAGCAGCATGGTCAGCGGAATACCTACCTCTGCAGGAATCAGGTAAATGCCAAAGAGACCATAGAAATTGTTGATATACAAACCCGACAGCGGAAACATCGCCGCCGAGATAATCTGCACCAGGAACTTCTTCCGGTAGCGCACCCCAATCAAGTCGTCGGCAATGCCCACGATATACAGCAGGGTCAGCCCTCCCGTCAGGAAAAGAAACTCGCACACCAGGTCCGTTGTCAATGTCTCCGCAGGTCCGTGGCCCGTCATCAGCCGCACGGCCGTAAACACACACAAGGAAAAAAGAATCACCGGGAAAAAGGTCACTCCCCCGAGGCGAGGTATCGGACGTTTGTGTACTTTCCGTTCATCAGGCACGTCAAACAAGCGTTTGCGCAATGAAATAATCAGAATATTCGGGATAATGATTCTCCCCAGTATCACTGCCGATACAAATGCAGAAATAATAATATACAGATTCGCCATTGTCCGTTTGGATTTTGAATAGTGCAAAGGTAGGATTTTATTTCGAATCCTGAAAACTTTTCAGGCGCCGGACACCTTCTTTTTACGATTTAGAAAACTTTTGTCCCGCTACAGCTCCTTTTTCACGTCAAAACAGGGGCAGGCCTTGGTCCATTCCTCCGGTTCCACCGTCCCGTCGCCGTCCAGATCCGGGCTCAGGTCGCGATGCCCCACCACCTGCGTGATGGCCGGGAAATCCGACTTCAGCACCCTCACCAGAATCCGGAGCGAACGCTTCTGCAGTTCCGTACGCGTATCCGCCGGCTGTCCCTGCGCATCCAATCCCCCTTCGTACGCAATGCCGATGCTGTGCTCGTTATACCCCTTGGCATGCGCTCCGGCCCGTTCCACCGGTCGCATTGTACAAATTTCACCATCCGTGCGGACAAAATAGTGATATCCGCAACACTTGAACCCCCGTTTCCGGTGCATCTTCGTCAGTTCGGCAGGCGAGAGCGGGCGGTCCGCTCTCGTTGCCGTACAGTGAATCACAATCATGTCAATTTTTCTCATCACAATCCGGTTTTCTTCCGGTCAGGAGACAGAGAATACACTTCAGCACCCTGACCACAATCCATTTTACTTTCGTCATCTTCTCACGCCTTAGTTCCGATTACACCCCTGCACCGTCGTCCTCTTCCTCTTTCTTATACTTCACCGGCACCCGTTCGAAAGCCAGGTTGTTGATAGCCTCCTGCATCACCGTGCCCGGGCGGAACAGCACGCGCACCTTTTCAATCATGCTGTCGGTATACGTATCTTCCGTAGCGGCTCCTTCCCCGCTCAGGCTCAGCTGCAGCGAACCCAGTTCACCCAGGCGCACGATTTCGCCGCCCTGCAAGCCTTCCGACACGATGTCTTCCAGTCCCGTCAATACCGCCATCACGTCGGCACGGGTCACGGTACACATCTGGTGAATACGTTCCGCTATTTCACGGATACCCATCTCGCCGCGAGCCTGCGACTGTGCATAATACTTCACTTCACCGCTTTCACGATCGGCCGGGTTCACACGCCCTACAACCGAATAAGTCACTGTTTTCTTCATAGGTCTTTCAAATTAAAAATTAAAAGTTAAAAGTTAAAAACTAATTAAATGAAGAATTAAGAATTAAGAATGATGAATCTTGAATGAAGAATTAAGAATCCAGGAAACGCGCGCACATTCTTCATTATTCACTCTTCATTCTTCATTATTTGATTGTTCTTCATTATTCATTATTCACTCTTCATTGTTACATAGGCAAAGTTACACTCCCCGTTTCCGCCCATGTAGACATTTGAGGACATACGAAGACTTACGAAGACATTCGAGGAAATTTGAAGACTTTTGAAGACATTAGAAAAAGGAAACGCCGTCGCTCACGGCTCTCCAAGGAACCTCACAATCAGTTCCACCTCCGATTTAAGGAAAAACTTGCGGTTTTTCTGGTAGCCCGACCGCTCGAGCTCCCTTTCCAGTTCCGCACACTGCTTGATCCATCGCCCCAGCCCCTGCAGGGCACCTTTCTTACCTGCCTGCGGAAAATACAAGCCCGCCAACTCACTTTTCCGGTAAGCCTTCAGGCAGAAACCCTCCCGTTCCTCCCCGGAAACAGCTCCCGGTCCCGTTTTCAATTGCATGTAGTTCATTGTTCCGTTTTATTTTAGTTACCTATAAATTTACACAATTCTGGTCGGATACACAAGTTTTTCCACCCGTTTTTCCCGGTATTTTCCCTTCTTCGGAACATAAAAATCCACATGAAAATCAAAGCATTACCACCAGCCGGCGACCGGGCGATGAAGACTACTCTTCAGCCGGCGCCTCGGTGAATCGTCCCATGGCACGACGGTTGCGGTTCACCTCTTCGATGGTGTACATCACCACCCGATACCCCCTCTTTCCCGCCACGCGGACCTGCTCGAATCCCGCCTTCCGCAAGGCAAGCCCCACCTTGACGGCACTGAGGGGATTCTTCATGCCCCCGTTGATGTGCTGCAAAATCTCGCCCACCGTCAGGAACATACATTCCTCGCCGGGCATCGGCACGCGGAAAAAAGCCAGCAACAAGTCCGTTTCCAGGCTGGCCGTCTCAAACCGCTCGTTGCGTGCGTTCACCTGCGCGATTTCCTCCTCGTCGAACCAGTAGCGGAATCCCTTCTTCCACAGCATCAGGGCCTGCCCGTACACCCCCGCATAGTCCACGGGATGCGTGTAAGGGTCGTCTATGTGCACCACCGTGAAGGGCAGCCAGCGCCGGCTTCCCGTAGGGTCGTTCAGAAACTCCGGCTGGTTGGTCGTGCCGCAGAAACTCGCGATGTGCGGACGGTTCTCCTTGTAGTGCCCGTACGCCCTCCGCTCGTTCACCGCCGGCATAGTCACCATCGCCTTGAGCTGGTTGATGTCGCCCAGGCGCAGCTCGTCAATCTCCTCCAGGCAAATCAGCGCAAATTCCGACAGCGCCAGGTTATCATCCTTCGTCAGCCGTCCGCTGTTGGAGCGCACGCAGAAATACCGCTGCAGTTCAGGCGGCAGCAGACGCGCCAGCCAGGTCGTCTTGTAGCAGCCCTGCCGCCCCACCAGCACCAGAATCTGGTGGTTCGTCACCTCCTTCACCATCAGCGACACCACCACAGCCACCAGCCACTTGCGGAAACAATCATCAAACAGTTTCGCGTCACCCTCCACGTGCACCGTGGCCGCCAGCCGTCCGATGTGGTCGGTCACCCCGTCCCATGGAGGCAGCGAGCGGAAATACTCCGTAAAAGGGTTGAACTCCGGCACGAACTCCGACTCCAGTACCGAGCGCACGTCGCACAGGCGTACCGTGTGCCCCTCCTTGGTCATTCGGCTCCACAGCGAGTTCACCAGGCGGTCGGTCAGCTCCACAAACTCCTCGGCCTCGGGATGCCGCATCTCCTCCTTCCCGGTAATCACGTTCTTCCGGAACTCCGCCTGCGTGGCGAGAAACTGCTCAATCTCCTGGGGCGTGGCCAGTTGGGAACGTCCTTCCCCCTTCTTCTCCCTCTTCGCACGAAACAGTTCCGCCTCCCGCCGTCCGTGCGCCTCCGTATCGGCATAGCACGAGCGGAAAATGGCCGCCACGTCGCCGTCATATTCCGGAAAACGTCCGTCCGCCCAGCCGATGGCCTGCTCCAGCGGCAGCCCGAACTCGTTCATCAGATAGCCCATGCGCATGATGTACTCATTGTGATGATGCGGGGCATACACCACACCCTGCTCGTCCAGCTCCCTGCGGATACGGGCCACCACACGCTCCACCCGTCCCCTGCGCGGCTCATCCGCCTTCTTCATGCGCGAAAGGTCGAAGCGGAAAGGTTCCGCCCCGTCGTGGTAATGCACCTGCGCGTCATGCGCCAGTCCGCTCAGTCGCGTGGCATTCTTGCAGGCAGGGTCGAAACTGCACCCCGTCAGTTGCCCATAATACTCGTTCACCCTGCGGAATACCCGGCTGTAACATGCCACCCGGTCGGTATCAGGCGTCTCTCCATCCAGACAGTAGCGGCACACCACCCTCACCCCCTGCCCGCTGATGGTGGTATAAGCCAGCACGGTGTGCGGGTCGGCACACACCTTTTCGAACACTTCCCCCGCCCGTCCTTCAGGCAGATGGTCAAAGTCCACCATCGAGAGACCCGTCCAGCCACTGATGTCGGCCTTCCGTTTCCCGTTCTCAAAACGGACCGCTACGGCAAAGCAGGGGCAAGCCGCCTTTTCCCGGCTGGCAGCCGTCTTCTGCCCCTGCGAGCGGTAGTAACGGTATTTTTCGGTGTGGTCGGCCAACACCTTGTCCTCCCGAATCAGACGGACCACTTCATCAAGACTCACCGCCACGGGCATCGTGTCGGCATAACCCTTAAAAATACTTAGCATCATTTTGTTCATTTTCTCGTGCTTTATTTAATGATTTATTAAATTTGCAATCCTTTTAGTTTTAATTTTTGTGTTTTCTTTTCAAAACAGCGAAACGAATGTAACACAAGTTTACAGAAAGTACAAACCCACATTGCACGCATGTGTGCAATATTTTAACCAATAATTTACTATAATTTTATTTTTTAAACAAAAATGCGTATGAAACAAGCGAATTTGATTGAACTAGGACAGATGTTGGAAGCGTGGCGCCACCAGGTGCTGTCGCACGGCCGTACCCTCACCGTACAAGAGTTGTGCCGACTGGCGCCGATGAGCGCACACACGTTTCAAAAAGTTAAAAAGGGCTCCTGACGGATCTGACATTCCTCGGCCGCATCCTTGCCGTGTACCACCGCCTGCTTGCCGCCGACCCGCAGAAGCAGGATGAGCTGCTCCGCGACTTTTTCCGTTCACTCACCACTGATTTAGAGCGAATTAAATCAAGCCAAGGAATCCAACCCCCTCGCACAAAAGACACAGAACGGTAGTGAAGAACCGGCCTTCCCCAGGCCACCGCTTGACGGGTTGTCGGGGTTGGCACCGGTTTTGCAAACTCTCTATATACAGGTGTGGAAAAATATAAGCGTTGTATTTTTCCACACCCCGCGTATATACATTTTATAAAAATGCCTGCCAACCCCGACAACCCGTCATGATTTCCTTTCCGGAACTCCCCGAAAACGCCCTTGCGTTTGAAGTAAAACGTACTTGCGTTTTATCACAAATGCACTTGCGTTTCAGGTAAAACGCCCTTGCGTTTTTCTCACACTCCGCCCTATACCCCACACATTGTTCCAGAATTGTTACAAAATCCGCCGATATGCCCACTTTTTCATTGATTTCCACCCTTTTCACCGATAAAAACCCCTCTATAAGTTGAATAAACCAAAAATAAGGCTTAATTTTGCGGCTGATTATCGGCCGTAATTTTTACCGCCCCAATCTATAGCTGGGAGTGGTAACGGCGAAGCACGCCCAGTGCGCAGGGGAATTCCTTTAGAAAAATCATAACAAAACCATAAGAAAAGATGAAGATACGCAAAGTAGTCTGTATGCTGACGTTGTCCACCCTGCTGGTGAGCGGGTGTACGTCTTACCAGAAATCGCTCTACCTTCAGAACGAACAAGTGCTCAATGAATCCCTTGAAGGACAGCTCTATGACTTCCGCATCATGCCCAAGGACGAGCTTACTATTTTGGTAAGCACCACCGACCCGGAAGCTTCGGCTCCTTTTTACCGAAAAATCGGACAAAGCAAAGAAGGGAGTAGTAACAATACAGTCGGCATGCAAGATGCTAAATTATTGGCCTACCTGGTAGATAACCAGGGTTGTATTGATTTCCCTGTATTGGGTAACCTCAAGGTTATGGGCCTGACCAACCGTGAATGTGAAGCCCTGATTCGCGAAAAGCTCCAGCCCTACCTGAAGGAAACACCTAACGTCACCGTACGTACTTCCAACTATAAATTCAGCGTATTGGGCGAAGTAGGACGTCCGGGTACCTATACTACCGATGCCGAAAAAGTCACCATCTTCGAAGCCTTGGCACAGGCAGGCGACATGACCCTCTTCTCGGTACGCGACGATGTACAGTTGCTCCGCGAAGACTCCACAGGCGTGCGTCGGGTATATCACCTCAACCTGAATGAAGCTAACGTAGCCCAGTCACCTTATTTTTATTTGCAGCAGAACGACGTGGTCTATGTCAAGCCCACCAAGGCAAAAGTACGTACCAACACCTTTAACAGCAACTCCTCCATGTGGATTACCCTACTCAGTATTGTGACTTCCATCACTTCACTTGTACTTGCAATTTCCAAATAATAACGACATTTACCTATGGCAGAAGAAACCAAGAACTACCTGCTGGAAGAAGGCAACGAAACTTCCGGCTTCGATTATAAAGCCTTTATAGTCAAACTCCTGATGTACTGGCCCTGGATTCTGGGCAGCATAGCTGTGTTCCTGATTGGCGCCTTTTTCTACCTCAAGACCCTGACCCCTCTCTATACCGTCAGTTCTTCCGTGCTGATTAAGAACGAAAGCAAGGGAGGAGCAGGCGGTGCCGACTTAGCCGATTTAGGTTTTGTATCCACCTCTACCCAGAGTTTTGACAACGAACTGGAAATCTTGCGTTCACGCACCCTGATAAAAAAAGTAGTGACCGCCCTCGACCTTTATATCAGCTATTCCGTGCCCGGTCAGTTCCGCGACACCGAGCTTTACAAGCAGTCGCCCGTCAAGGTATGGGTCACCCCCGAAGAAGCTAGCCGCATGGGGTATGCTCAGGTCAAAATGTTCTTCCGTAACCAGCAGCTTCATGAAGTGTTGGTAGAACATAACGGCCAGGAATGGAAAAAGACCGTAGAAAGCCTGCCTGCCGTATTCTCTACTCCTGCCGGTGTATTCACCTTTTCCGCAGCCGACTCTACCCTGCAAACTATCCAGCCTGTACCCGAAGAAATTCAGGCTAGAGTCGTATCTCCCAATGGAGCAGCTGCTTCCTGCCGCAGCCGCTTGGGAGTAAGTCCCAGCAGTAAATCTACCACCATAGCCCAACTTACCGTCACCGGTAGCCAGGTAGCTCGCGGTGTAGACTTCCTAAACAAGTTAGTAGAAGTATATAACGAAGAAGGTAATAATGATAAAAATGAGGTAGCCGCCAAGACTGCCGAATTTATCGACGAACGCATCCGCATCATCAACAAGGAATTAGGCACTACTGAAAGCCAGCTGGCCAGCTTCAAGCAACGGGCAGGTGTGGTAGATATTGCCACCGATGCCACTCAGGCTGCCGGCGAGCAGGCAAGCTACGAACGTGCCTACGCGGAGAATGAGGTACAAATCAGTTTGGTCAATCACCTGAAGAACCATATTCTCAACGAAAGCAGCCAGTATGAAGTCATTCCCGCCAACATCGGACTGAATAACAGCGACTTGAATACGGTGGTACAGAACTATAACCAGATGCTGATTGAGCGCAAGCGCCTGCTGCGCACTTCACACGAAGACAACCCTGCCGTACAGAGTCTGAACGCCAGCATTGAAGTGATGCGCAACAGCGTAATGGCTGCTATCCAGACTGCGGAAAAAGGTTTGCTTATCAACCGCCAAGCACTGCAGACTCAAACCCGCAAATATGCCGGCAAGGTAAGCGATGCCCCCGTGCAGGAAAAAGAATACCTCAGCATGTCGCGCCAGCAGGAAATCCAGGCTAACCTCTACCTGATGTTGCTGCAGAAACGTGAGGAAAACAATATCACATTGGCTTCTACCGCCAACAACGCCCGCGTCATCGACGAGCCTCTGGCGGGTGGTCAGATTTTCCCCACCCCCTCACAGACTTACATGATTGCCCTCGTATTGGGCTTAGGACTTCCTGTAGGACTGATTTTCATTTGGGGATTGCTTCAGTTCAAGATACAGACTCGCGGTGATGTAGAAAAAATTACCAACCTGCCTATCGTAGGCGATATTCCACTCACTCCGGAAACCGCTGAAAGTGCCATTGTGGTACGCGAAAACCGCAACGAGCTGATGGAAGAAGTGTTCCGTTCCGTACGTACCAACATCCAGTATATGCTGCAGAAAGGAGAAAAAGTGATACTCTTCACTTCCACCACTTCCGGCGAGGGAAAGAGCTTCAATGCCGGCAACCTGGCCTGCAGTTTTGCCTTTATGGGCAAAAAAGTAGTGATTTTAGGTCTCGACATCCGCAAACCCGGACTGAACAAAGTGTTCCACCTCTCTCATAAAGAAGCCGGTATTTCACAATACTTGGCCGATCCAGAACATACCGATGTGCTCAGCTTATGTCAGGCATCTACAGTATCGCCTAACCTCTACATCTTACCCGGTGGCACCATCCCCCCCAACCCGACTGAATTGGTGGCACGCCAAGCACTCGATGATGCCATCCAACAATTAAAGCAACACTTTGATTACGTAATATTGGATACTGCCCCTATCGGTATGGTGACCGATACCCAGCTTATTGCCCGCGTAGCTGATTTAAGCGTCTACGTCTGCCGTTCCAACTATACCGCCAAGAGCGAATTCAAATTAGTCAATGAATTGCAGCAGGACGGCAAACTTCCCCACCTCTGTGTATTGATTAATGGAATCGATATGAATAAACGTGAAACCGGCTCCTACTATGGCTACGGCAAGTATGGCAAATACGGGCACTACGGTTACGGAAAGAAATACGGCTATGGCTACGGTTATGGCTATGGACAAAAGAAATAACTAAGGCAGAGTCTTTCCCACGGGATGGGAGAGAAATTTTTCATATTTAAAATTATTCCAGCCGATGTGAATCGCCTGGAATTTACTTCATCTTAGTTATAACCTGATTTTACGGAAAAAAATTTTAAAGGACAAATAAAAAGCATTATATAAGAAATAAAATGCAAAGACAATCAAACATAGAGTTACTACGGATCATATCCATTCTAATGATAGTGATTCATCATGTCCTTGTACATGGTATCTATAATGCTGTAAATAACAGCACTTTACATTTTATCGATTCTTTCGTCATTTATGGAGTAAATATTTTTCTCTTAATTTCCGGATATTTTACTATAAATTTAAAATGGAAATCTGTAATCAATCTTTTTTGGATATGCAGCTTTTGGAAGCTATTTCATTTATTCTATGAAACGTATATTGTCAAGGTGCCACACAGTTTTTTCGAATGGATTGCTAAACCATTAGCTATTCCATTTAGTTCAGGCGGTTGGTTTGTAGATATTTACATTCTACTACTACTTCTTTCACCTGTTCTTAACATGGCACTTACAAGAATGAATAAAAAAGAATTAAGCTTAACTATTCTATTAATCAGCATATTCAATATCGTATATTGTTGGGGGTTAGGAAAAGAAAATAATATATCAGGATATAGTCTTTATCATTTTGTATATATGTATTGCATAGGATTTTACCTTAAATCATCGTCCTTTAGCTATAAATTTCCATACATTGGTATCATTATCTGCTCCATTTTTACATTCATTCTTTACTTAGTACTCGGAGGAAGAGCTTTTTCCTATAATTCTCCCTTTGTTATTATAGGAGCTATCTGTATTTTTACAGCCCTCAACAAACTAAATATCCAAAGCCGTATCATCAATATCACTGCTCAATCTGTACTTTCCATTTATCTTCTTAGTGATGGAGGATTATTCTCGAAAAATATATATCTGCTCTACAATGAGATAATTAAGACTTCAGCAAATACCTTTGTTGGAAGTTTGAAAATAGCAGGAATAGTTTTTAGTATATGTATCTTTGCTATCCTGCTGGATAGAATCCGTATCATTATTTTCAAAAAAGGAATTTATCCTTGCTTGGAATATATATCATACAAATATTATAATAAAATTTACCACAAATGAGAATTCTATACATTGGAACTCCTCATACCTATCAGCTCTATAAAGAAGGGAAAAATCCTTCTCATTGGTTATATGGGGCTGTAGAAATGGAAAAGGAAGGCCATCAGGTTATTTGGGAAAAAGAAACATCAAGTCTCCTCAATGATATAAAACTTGTACACAAATACAATCCCGACTTAATATTTATCCCCAACTTAAATATCAAGAATCATTTATTATTATTATGCCTTAAAAGAATTGGTCTTATCAAAAAGCCTATTATAGGCTACCTACATCATACACCAAAATCCGGGAAAGTCAGCATTCTTTATTCTTTTTTACTAAAAGCCTTAAATCATTGCTTTTTCCTTTCAGCAAAAACCATGGAAGAAACAATACAAGGAGGCTATTTAAGTAAAGAAAAATGCAGTGAACCTGGTTGGGGTCCCGATATGGATTTCTATAACAAAATACAAAAATCAGACGGAGATTATTTTATATCTACAGGAAAAGAAAACCGCGATTTTGATTTGCTAATCGAGGTTTTCAAGGAAACAAAAGCTCCTTTAAAAATAATAACAGCTCAGTCGCACGGCGGAAATGATTACACAGATTTAAAAAAGAAATGTGCATTAATTCCTAATATTGAAGTTATTATTACTGAAAATTCAGGTGATGTCTATCCCATGATGGTTAAAGAAATGGCAAATGCAAAAGCGCTTGTTTGCCCACTTCAGCAAAATCGGCTAAATTATTGCGTAGGACTTTCTACTATAGCTGATGCAGAAGGTTTAAACAAGCCTTTAATCATCACACATAATCCATATCACCCAAATAAAAGAGTAGAGAATTTTAATGTAGTAACTAATAAGCAAGAATGGATTCATGCCACAACTACTTTAATCATTTACTCAAAAGAAGATTCATATTCCATGCAAAAATGCTACCAGAACATGCAGGTATATATAAATTACATGAAATAAAATTTCAAACTACAACAGTATTAACAATAAATAAGTATGCTCAACTATGAAATATGGAGTTTTAGCAGTCAGCAAGGGGGTAGACAACAAAATTAATATTGGAGATTATATACAAGCCTTAGCCTCCGCTCAATACCTTCCACAAATAGATAAATATATTGAAAGAGAAACAGAATTAAAAACTTATTCAGGTGAAGAAGTTTCTATGATAATGAATGGATGGTATATGAATTGCCCACAAAATTGGCCACCAAGTTCATTAATAAATCCTCTTTTTGTTTCACTCCATATCAACAAATGCGGTTTACCGGATTTTCTTAATAGCACAAGTATTGCCTATTTAAAAAATCACGAGCCTATCGGATGTCGTGATCAAAACACAGTTAAATTGCTTCAAGAAAAAAATATAAATGCATACTTCTCTGGATGTATGACTCTTACTTTGGGATTTAAATATAAATCAAATACACGCAATAATAAAGTCTACGTTGTAGAACCATATACGTGTCAAGCTGGGCTATGGAATAAACATAAATGGATTAGTTTAAAAACTTTTATATATATGCTTACTCATATAAAAGACATTAAAACAATATCAAGTAAGAAAAAAGAAAATGGATTAAAACATTATTTTTATAATGCATATTTTCTAAAAGCATATAGTAAGGTATTTGATTACAAGATGTTGATAGAAGCTGAATATATAAATCAATACAACTATGATATTCAAAAACAATATCCAACTCAAAATGACAAAATGAGATATGCCGAAGAATTAATAAAAAAATACGCACAAGCATCATGTGTTATAACTTCACGTATTCACTGTGCACTACCATGTACAGGCCTTGAAACACCTGTGATATTTGTAGATTTAAAGAATGATAATGAATATAGCACAGACAGATTTGGAGGACTTATCGATTTATTTAACACTATATCTTGGGATGGATTAAAGCTTACAGGAAACTTAACTAAGCGAAAAATTAACCAAACAAACTTCCCAAAAGTTAAACCAAACTGGAAGCCGATAGCTCAAAAGTTAATTAAAGGCTGTACAGATTTTATTGAATCAACTAAAAAAAAACAATAAATGCACCTTCTATTTGTAGCCAATGATGCCTATATACCACACGTTGCAACAACATTAGCATCTATATTTGAGAATAATAAAAATATGCAATTTGTTGTCCATATAATGGCAACAGACATATCAGAGATTAATCATATTAGACTAAAACAATTTATTAGCAGCTATAATCATAAGTTAGATATTAAACTTATAAATCCAGAAAATCTAGAGATTGATTTATCTGTTTGTGGGAAATGGGGGATTTTTCCTTCTCTAAAACTATATGCTGCGGATTTATTTCCTGATGTAGATAGAATTCTTTATATTGATGCTGATATGATATGCTTAGGCCGTATAAATGACATAGAAAAGATTGATATGGCAAACTATTACATAGCAGCAGTAACAGATGAACAAGGGTCTGAGAGTCATAAAATAAGACTTAATCTATCCACAAATGATTTTTATTGTTGCGCAGGATTAATTTGGTTCAATCTAACAAAGTGGCGTAAAGAAAATATACGCCAAAAATGTTTTGAATACTTCAATAACCCCCAAAACAAAGATATCATAAAATATGGAGAACAAGATGTATTAAACAAGGTATGCCAAGGACATATTTATGAATTACCAATTACTTATAATATGTTTAACTATTATTGGCTTTATCACAAAAGAAATATCCCCCAAAGATACAAAGCCCAAATAGAAAATTACAAAAAAAATACCATTATAATTCATTTCATAGATGCCTGTAAACCATGGTTCAAAGACTGCCTTGATCCTAAAAAAAAACTTTATTGGAAATATCATTCAAGAACTCCATGGTATCATGAGAAATATGGATATTCCACAGCATACAATGGTTATATTTCTCTTACAAAGGAGAAAATAAAGATTCTACTCCACAAACTTGGAATAAAAATATATGACTACACTTTTGATAAATAAAAGAAAAAAGAATGATAAAAGAAATCAAGTCCGAAATTAAACGATTTATAGATGAACACTTTTTAATACCGATGGCTTTTAAAAAGACATCAAAGTTAAAAATCATGAACTCGACAGATTCTATTCAATATATAATTGCTCATAAATGTTCGCTCAGTAGATTTGGAGATGGAGAGTTGGATAGCATTGAAGGAAAAGGAGGAGAATATCAGTACCCTTCGCAAAGATTGTCTGCAATGCTTCTAGAGTGTTTACAATCGAATTTACCCAATCATAAAGTTGCAATACCTAATCATCTAAATCATTATAACGGGAAACCTAAACAAGGCTTTTGGACGAATTATGTTGTAGGACACCACAAACAATTTTTAAAATGGCTTTCATTTGACAAGGAATATTTAGACACACAGCTATCGCGCTTTTATTACGAACAAGAAGATAAAAGTAAATGTAAAACTCATATAGAATTAATAAAAAAAATATGGGATGGAAGAGATATCGTGATTGTTGAAGGATATAAAACACGCTCAGGCATTGGCAATGATTTATACGCAAACTCAAAAAGCATCCAACGAATACTTGGACCAGCCTTAAGTGGATTTGATAAATTTGATGATATTTACCAATTTATTCTCACAAATGTAAATAGAGATAAGCTAGTTCTACTTTCATTTGGAATAACAGCAACCGTATTGGCGTATAAACTAGCGCAAAAAGGATATCAAGCGATTGATTTAGGGCATCTTGATATTGAATATGAATGGTACCTTATGGGAGCTAAAGACAGAATACCCATAAAGAATAAATTTACTAATGAATGCAGTAATGGCCATGATCCAGATGCTTGTCAAGATCCAGAATATTATAAACAAATTATAGCAGATTTTTCTAAATAAGATGGAAGAAAACAACAAAAGGATTGCACAAAACGCGATATATCTTTATATAAGGCAACTCGTAATCATGGCATTAAGTTTCTTTACAACAAGAATTGTTTTAGAAAAACTTGGGGCATCAGATTATGGTATTAATAACGTAGTAGCAGGGTTTGTTTCTATGTTTACTATGCTTAATGGAGTGTTGCAAACAGGAACTAGAAGATTCTTAGCGTTAAATCTAGGCAAAGGTGATAAGAAACTCTTAAAAGATACATTTTCAACTGCTTTTGTCATACATACAATTCTAGCTATAATCGTTGTTTCACTACTTGAATCAATTGGACTATGGTTTTTAAACAATAAATTAAACATTGAAACAGACAGAATAGTTGCAGCTAATTGGGTATTCCAATTCTCTGTAATCAATGTCCTATTAACTATAACACAAACACCTTTTGTTGCAGCAATAACCTCCCATGAACGTTTTAATATATATGCTTTTATGAGTATTTATGATGCTGTTTCAAAAGTTCTTATTCTGTTCATCTTAATATATCTGCCAGGAGATAAACTCATCATATATGCTGCACTTCAACTATTGGTAAGCGCTATTAGCATCATCGTATATCGAACCTATTGTATAAGGAAATTTGAAGAATGCAGTTTTTCTATTCATGTCAACAAGACATTACTAGTACAAATGTCAAAATTTTCTGGATGGTCGGTTGTTGCGAACATATTAGTTGTTGGCAACTCTCAGGGACTCTCAATCCTATTAAACATATTCTTTAACACAGCTATTAATGCAGCTAGAGGACTAGCGAATACTGTAACTTTCACAATTACCCAATTTATTAATGGATTTATTTTAGCAGGTGAACCTCAATTAGTCAAATATTATGGGGCAGGTGAAAAAGACAAATTCATTAAATTAGTTTTCAATATAACTCAATATACTCTTTTCTTAATAGCCATTATTGCTGTTCCCGTATTTATGGAAATAGATTTTGTACTTGAACTATGGTTAGGTAAAGTCCCAGAATATACTTCTCAATTTATAAAGATTACAATACTATCAATTTTACTAATGAATTCATATATAATGCTAGATAAAGCTATTACAGCTTCTGGACACATCAAACAATTAGCCCTCATAGCAAATACTATTCCAGTCATCCAGTTACCACTAGTTTACATTGCTTTAAAGTTTGGTTACACTCCTGTTACTGCATATTGGATTACCCTCATACCTCAAGTATTAGGGATGTTCTCCGATTTATGGATTATAAAAAAATATGAGAATTTTCCTTCTGTAAAGTTTTTCATTAATATTATCGCAAAAAATCTAGTTTTAATTGGAATAGCATGCCTAATACCGTATTATGTACAAAGTTTAATGGAGCCAGGTTTAGTACGATTTTTAGTTGTATGTACGATTTCCGTTCTCTGTACATTGGGCGTTATGTGGCTTTTTTCACTCAACAAAGAAGTTCGTAAAATGGTTATAAATAGATTTGGGGAAAAATTACATTTAAAAAAACAGTAAATATTTCAGTATAAAAATGAACTCAATATTAGTTATACACCCATATTTTGGAGAACTCCCAAAGATATTTCCTTATTGGCTCGAGAGTTGTAAGCTAAATTCAAGTATCAACTTTTTAATAGTAACAGATCAACAAATCACAACTTCAGCTTCTAACATACATATATGGAATACGAACCTATATGAAATAAAAAAAAGAGTAGAAAAAATAATAGGAATATCCGTTTGGTTAGAAAAGCCTTATAAGTTATGTGATTTTCGACCTCTATTTGGAAAAATCTTTGAAGATTATACATCACAATATGACTTTTGGGGATATTGTGATTGTGATTTGATTTTTGGAAATATACGATACTTTTTAACAGAAGAAATATTATCTAATTATGATTATATTCTTGGATGGGGGCACTTCCATATTCAAAGAACAATAAACCCAAAGTTTGAAGATGTTTGGAAAACAGCCCGAAGCCTTTGGAAAGATATTAACTGGAAAGAAGTATTCCAAAGTCAAAGGAATGAATGGTTTGATGAACTACCATATGGCGTTTCAGGAAGATATTATGAATTATTTCCAGATAAATGTTGGATGGGATATAAGAACAATCATGCATGTTTTGAAAGCCCAACATCATCGCACCTAACCTTTCATAGTTTTTTTAATAATTTCAAACTTTGGAAGCACTGGAAAGGATATCAAAATCATTTGAATAGATTACCTTTTTTAAGACGAAAGCCTGGTGGAGATTTAAGTAATATTATTTATGTGAAAAACAATATTGATTTATATGTTGTAGGAACTAACGAAGAAAAGCAAATGAAAACAGTTCCTATCTTATATGTACATTTTTACAAACGAGATCTTACTATTAAAACAAAAAACCTAGCACAATACATTATACGCCCCAACGCAATAATAAATAAGAAAAGAATAAATAAATTATTATTATATATCTATTCTCATCACCCTTATTTGATTTGGGATTATATAAAACTTCATTTTAATTTTAAATAAATCCAAATGATAAAAGTTTCAATCATAATGCCTGTCTATAATGCAGAAAAAATGATTAAAAATGCAATTGATAGCATCCTAAAACAGACTTTTAAATCTTGGGAGTTATTACTTATAGACGATGGAAGCAAAGATAATTCTCCTCAAATATGTGATGAATATAGCTTAAAAGATTCTCGAATAAAAGTTTTTCATAAAAAAAACAATGAAGGAGTAGCAATGGCAAGACAAACAGGCATAAATAACGCTATAGGGGAATATAGTATTCATGTTGATGCCGATGATTGGATAGAACCCACAATGCTAGAAGAGCTTTATAACACAGCCCAAAATAATAATTCAGATATAGTTATTGCAGACTATATTATTAACACCAACAACACACAAAGATTCATAAAACAAAAGCCAGCATCATTACAACCCGAAAATATTTTAATTGACATATTTGATAATAAACTATTTGGTGCTTTATGGAATAAACTTATACGTACAGATTTATTTACAAGGTACAATATAAAATTCATCCCTAACATCAACCATTGTGAAGATGTATTATTCTTAGTACAACTTTTACAAAACAAAAAAATAACAATAAGTTACTTTCCGAAAGCATTTTATCATTATCAGATCAATAATTTTTCTATAACACAGAATTTCACTTACAACACTTATAAAACTCGCCTTGAGTTTAGAAATAAGTTAAAAGAATTATTAGTTCTCCCTCAGAAAGACCTAATTATTAATAAAGTCTCATTTGGAATATTTACAGAAGCTTTTATACATAGAGTTTTGACAAAGGATGAGATAAAAAAAGGTATTAATAGGTATCGGAATCAAATCAAACATATTAAAAGCCTCAAATGGAGACTTGGTTTTTACCTACTCAAATGGGGCTTCTATAGTTTTGCGCATAAATTTATACATTACTAAAAATGAAAATTGCTATTATATCTTTACCATTGTCATATAACTATGGAGGATATCTACAATGCTATGCCCTAATGGAAACACTTAGGCAGCTAGGAAATGAAGTATATTACCTTCAAAGAGAAAACGGAAAACAATCTTCCTTAAAGAAGATTCTTGATTCTTTTAAAAAGATGTGTGAATATATAGGCCTAGGAGAGGTTATCTATATCTTTGAACAACAAACAAATTCTGGTCTATTTTACAAAACAAAACACTTTAGAGAATTCACAAGAAAATACATAAAAACCATTTCACCTATTTTGAGAAGTACAAAAGAGATTCAGAATTATTGTAAAAAGCATGACATTCAAATCTATATCACAGGATCTGATCAAATTTGGAGAGGAAGCTATTCCCGATCTATTAATGATGCTTTTCTAGGATTTGCACCAAAAGATTCAATAAAAATAGCTTATGCACCATCTTTTGGTTCAGATAATTGGGAGTTCACAGAAGAACAAACAAATTTTATCGAGAATCAACTTAACACATTTAAAGCTATTTCAGTACGTGAAAAGGATGGAATAAAACTTCTCGAAGAAAACGTAAAGTTAAATATCACTCCTAATGTTGTACTTGATCCTACTCTCCTTTTATCCAAAGAACATTATCTAAATATAGCACAACAAATACCAAAAAGAAACGGGGTATTAACATACAATAGTTCGTCAAAAATTCGCCAAGCCTAAGCGGCTCTGGCAGTAAATAAAA
>ENA-OOXA01000931-OOXA01000931.1-human-gut-metagenome-genome-assembly--contig:-NODE-931-length-18286-cov-1.710767_pt1 | contig 18286 bp, 10 predicted proteins | sample MGYA00241581_ERZ501331 | MGnify/ENA primary metagenome ERZ501331 (study PRJEB25962, sample SAMEA2042982) | human gut metagenome | biome: human gut; feature: human-associated habitat; material: faeces...
AGCGAGTATTCCAACCGCCGCGACTAAAGTCACAAATATAGGTTCTTTTATTTACTGCGAGCGTCTCTTTGACTGCGGCAAATAAGAATTTAACTACTTAAACAGTGGAGCCAATGCAGCAGCTAATTCATCCTTTGTTGCCTGAGCGTCTGCAAGATCCTTTCCAAGTGTAGTAAAATATGTCTTAATCTTAGGTTCTGTACCAGATGGACGAACAACAACAGTTGCGCCATTATCAAGACCGTATGTAAGTACGTTAGCAGCTGGAAGTCCAGTAGCCTCTGCATTCTTATAATCTGTTACGCTGACAACCTTCTTATCTGCGATAGATGCAGGTGGGTTATCACGAAGTCCCTGCATGATTCCAGACATCTTATCCATACCTGTAAGACCTGGGAATTCAAAACTGTCTACAACATTTAAGTAACGGCCATATTCAGCATAGATTTCTTCGAGTCTTTCTTTGATGGAGCTTCCGATGCTTCTGTAGTAAGCAGCCATCTCACAGATGAGCATGGAGCTGATTACAGCATCTTTATCACGAACGTAAGGTCCAGCTAAGTAACCGTAACTCTCTTCGAAACCGAAGATGAAGCGGTCTACTTCTCCAGCAGCTTCTAAGGAAGCAATCTGGTCACCAATCCATTTAAATCCTGTAAGTACACTTCTCATCTCTACACCGTAATGAGCAGCAACAGCGTCTGCAAGTGGTGTGGAAACGATGGATTTCACTGCGACAGCCTTCTCAGGAAGTGTGCCTAATTCTTTGCGGCCTGCACAGATGTAGTCAAGAAGCAGAACACCCATCTCATTACCTGTTACAAGTTCATAAGAACCGTCTGGACACTTCATAGCAATACCAACACGGTCTGCATCAGGGTCAGTAGCGAGCATAAGATCTGCACCAGATTCTTTTGCAAGATCAAGACCAAGCTTTAATGCTTCAAAAATCTCTGGATTAGGATAACTGCATGTTGTGAAGTATCCGTTAGGATATTCCTGTTCAGGAACGATAGTGATATCTGTGATACCGATGTCATTTAATACTCTTGTTACAGGAACAAGACCAGAACCGTTTAGTGGGCTGTATACTAACTTAAGACCAGCAGTCTTGCAAAGACCTGGACGAACCTGACGTGCCTCGATAGCTTCATAGAATGCATTCTTACAATCATCTCCTACAAAACGGATGAGTCCCTGCTCAACACCTTCTGCGAAAGAAATGTATTTTGCCCCGGTAAGAACATCAGTCTTCTGAATCTCATCGTATACGATAGCGGCTGCATCATCAGTCATCTGGCATCCGTCAGGACCGTAAGCTTTGTAACCGTTATACTTAGCTGGATTGTGAGATGCAGTAACCATGATACCTGCGTTACACTCATAGTAACGTGTAGCAAAAGAAAGTGCTGGAACAGGCATTAATGCATCGTAAATGCGAACTTTAATTCCATTAGCGGCGAGAACGGCAGCAGCAGTCTTGGCAAAAACATCACTCTTAATACGGCTGTCATAGCTGATTGCTACTGTCTGCGTTCCACCCTGTGTCTTTACCCAGTTCGCCAGCCCTTGCGTAGCCTGACGTACAACATAGATATTCATCCGGTTCGTACCTGCTCCAAGAACACCTCGAAGTCCTGCAGTTCCAAACTTAAGCGCAACTGCAAAACGCTCCTTGATCTCCTCGTCATTTTCTTCGATTCTCGCCAGTTCCGGCTTCAGATCCGCATCCTCCAGATCAGCCTCCATCCAACGTTTGTAATCATCCTGATACATATTCTACCACTCCTGACTCATATTCTTTTTTGCTTCTTTTCATATGTAAGATGCCTACGGCATCAGATAAGTTAAATATACCATATTTCCAGAAAGACATCAATTAAAGACGCTCATTTAGGGACATAGTTTTTAGCAAACTATCCGGGTAATTTTCACTTTTGATTCTTCCCAATCTGACTTGCACCTTTGATAATCAAAGGCTTACCTCACTATTTTTCCATTCTTCAAATAATCATCTATTTTCCGTCTCAAATACATACAATTCACCCTCATATACTAAGATTACATATTTCGCTGTTTATTCAACGCATTAACAATTTCATAAGCGAATCACATGCATCACACCCCACGCCACATCCCTAGCATACATCCCCTCATAAAAAACAATAAATCAAGACAATAAAAATTGCACAGACCTATGGAATATTTTTCGTCATGGTTGCGAGCATAGCTTGATTTTCGCAGCTTTGTCCGAGCCTGTCCTTTAGGCGAGTTTGCGTAGAAAATCAATAATATGCGGCGCAGCAGTCATAGAAAATCATTCATATCTGCGTGCTTTTAGTTGTGTTATTTCAAATATTAAATTTTATCCTAGATGTATCCCATCAATTTCGGCAGCCACAGGCTTAAGTTCGGGATATATGTTACGAGCATCAGTACTATAAAGATTGCTGCAAAGTATACGAGCAACTGTCTGAATACTGTCTCAATCTGTACTTTACCGACTTTAACACCAACAAACAGTGTTGTTCCAACCGGTGGTGTGATTGTTCCGATACACAGGTTGAAGATCATCATGATACCGAAATGGATTGTTGTCATTCCAAGTGCAGTACATACCGGCAGGAAGATCGGTGTGAAGATCAGGCAGGCCGGTGTCATATCCATAAATGTTCCGACGATCAGAAGGATAATATTGATCAGGAACAGGATAACAAACTTGTTGCTGCTTACGGAAAGCAGTGCTGTAGATACCAGTTCCGGAATATTGGTAAATGCCATAACCCATGACATGATGCTGGATACACCGATCAGGAAAATGATGATACCTGTCATTTCAGCACTGTCCAGAAGAATCTTTGGCAGTTCTTTGATCTTGATTGATTTGTATACAAATAATGACAGAAGCAGGCTGTATACTACGGCCACTACGGAACCTTCTGTTGCAGTGAAGATACCAAAGATGATTCCACCGATTACGATTACAATCAGAAGCAGACAAGGCAGAGCCTGAAGGATGATCTTTCCAGCTTCAGATGCTGTAAAACGTTTTTTTGCACGGTAGCCTTTTTTCTTGGCAATCACATATACTACTAGCATACAAGCAAGTCCCCAGAGGATTCCCGGAATGTAACCAGCCATGAAAAGTGCTGCTACGGAAGTTCCTCCGCTGACCAGTGAGTATGTGATCATTACGTTACTTGGCGGGATCAGAAGTCCTGTCGGTGCAGTTGCAATGTTAACTGCTGCTGAGAAGTTCGGGTCATATCCCTCTTCTTTCTCGATTGGTCCGATGATAGATCCCATAGCAGAAGCCGCTGCTGTACCAGATCCGGAAATAGAACCGAATAACATATTTGCAAGGATGTTTGTCTGAGCAAGTGCTCCAGGAGCGCGTCCTGTAATTAATTTTGCAAAGTTAATCAGTCTTACGGCGATACCACCTTTATTCATAATATTTCCTGCAAGAATAAAGAACGGGATAGCAAGCAGGCTGAATACAGAGATACCGGAGAAGATTCTCTGGCATCCGGTCAGTACGGCTACATTCAAATCCATGATTGGAAGAATTGCACATACGGAAGATACACCAAGTGCTACTGCGATCGGCACACCGGCAATCAGCATGATAATCAAGAGGACTAAAATAATCAGTCCGGATACAAGTGCAGTGTTCATAATTATTTCTCCTCCTCTTCTTTTCTTTCGTAACCTTTACACAGATCAACTACATTTAAAATTCCATAAATCGCAATCAGGATTCCGGAAATCGGAACGACTGCATATACCTGTCCCATCATAACTCCAAGGGAAGCTGTCTTCTGAGTCATAGTCAGTCCCATAATGTTAAATCCGCCATAGATCAGTACGATGGCTGCAAATGCAATGACAAGGACTTCCAGCACGATTTCCAACACTTTTCTCTGTGCAGGTGCCAGCTTGTCTACGACAAATGTCATTCTCATGTGGTCACGTTTTCCGAATACATAAGCTGTTGCAAACATGGCCATCCATGCAAATGAATATGTCAGAAGCTCTTCGGAAATGGTACTCGGGTTATTAAATATGAATCTTGTGATAATCTGATAGCTTCCTACAACTACCATTAATGCAAAGAGGAATATACAAATGGTTCCAACAATTTTATCTAACCATTTTCTGATTGTATGTAATGTTTCCATTTATTTTCCCTCCCCTTCGTATTGTTTGTTATATTTCTGAATATGCTCATACAGCTCCTTGATATTCGGATTGTTTTCCAGCATTTCTTTCTGTACGTTCTTTACTTTATCTTTGAAAAGACTGATGTCCGGATAAAGAAATTGAACGCCCATATCTTCTTCTGCTGTCTTCTTAGCGGCCTCTACATCTGTCTCCCAATCTTTGAGCTCTGTCTCTGTAGAAAGTCTTGCAGCTTCCTCAAATACTTCTCTGTCTTCCTCGCTCATGTCATTGAGGAGCTTGTAGTTTGCAATCAGAACATCCGGAATCATCTGATGCATCGTGTAGCTGTAATATTTTGCAACCTCACCGTGCTTATTATCTGTCAGAGCAAGCTCATTGTTCTCTGCTCCGTCAATAACTCCCTGCTGAATTGCTGTATATACCTCTCCAAATGACATCGGAGATGCAGCTGCGCCAAATGCATTACACATCTTGATACTTGCCGGGCTCTGCTGTACACGCATCTTCAGACCTTTCAGGTCATCTGGTGTATTGATTGCTTTCTTTGCATAGAAGTTTCTTGTACCTACGTTGTACCATGTTACAACCTGAAGTCCTGTATCCTCTGTAGATGCATAAATTTTATTCATGTAATCTGTATCATTCATAGCTGCAAAATAAGCGTCCTCAGATGTAAACAGATACGGCATACTGAATACTTCATATACATCGGCAAATATTTCAAGGTTCGGTGTTCCGGCAATCGTAAAGTCAATCGCACCAGTCTGAGTCAGCTCAATTGCTTTTGTCTGTCCACCAAGAAGCTCATTTGGATAAAGCTGAACTTCATACTTGTCACCGAGTTTCTCCTCGACATACTTTTTAAATGTCTCCATACCCTTGTACTCAGGGTGTTCCTCAGACTGTGAAAGAGCCACACGGATAATACGCTTCTTTGAAGAGGAATCCGATTTGCTTCCACATCCCGTTATCAGCATTCCTGCCATGCATACACAGACAGCTGCACTGACAATTCGTTTCCATTTCATCATCTTTGGAGTCTCCTTTCGATACCATGCTTTTCTGGTTAACTGTTATATTTTTTCAGCCTCTCACCCCTTCATTGTGTAAGGGCTTACATTCTGTTATCAAGTATATGTCAAAATCTTGACGAAAGCAAGGTCGTTTTTATTGACTTTTCCGACAAATTATTGTATCGATTTTTGTACAATATCCACAAGTTCTTGGCTGTTTTCATTTTCCTTTATAGTTTTAGAAGTTTTAATTTTTATTTGTGTAAGCGTTTACATCTTTTCGTAACATATAAACTGAATTTTCAAACTTTTAGTACAGATTTCAAACTAAAAAAGGTCCACCGGACCTTTTTGTCGTATGCTTGGCAACAAAAGGCAGTTTCGGTAAGTCTGCCCTATTTGGCTGACTTTTACGAAACTGCCTTTCATACTTAGAACTTTGTAAATATGTGAAATTATCAAAGTACTATATCATTCTCTATTTTTATGTCTTTTTATTCTTACAACTTACATACGTTGACCGGCTTGCCGTCAAGATAAGCAGTCACGTTATCGAATACAATCTTTGCTCTTCTTACCATAGACTCCTCAGAGATAAATGCCTGATGAGGTGTCAATAATGTATTCTTAGCCTGAAGCAATGGATAATCTGCCGGAATCGGCGGCTCCATATCAAATACGTCAACGCATGCATATCCAAGCTTGCCATCATTCAGCGCTTTCGCAAGTGCCTCGTTGTCTACGATCGGTCCTCTTGCACAGTTGATGAAGATTGTGTTCTCATTCATAAGTGCAATCTTATCTGCTGACAGGAATCCTCTCGTCTCTGCATTCAGTGGAAGGTTCAGTGATACGATATCACTTGTTGATAATACTTCCTCTAATGATTTATACTCGATTCCAAGTGCTTTTGCTTCCTCAGACTCACTTCTGTTGTAAGCGATAACTTTAGCGCCAAATGCCTGGAATAATTTTGCTGCCATGAGTCCAATCTGTCCAAGTCCGATAATTCCGACCGTTCTTCCGCAGATTTCTTTTCCGCCAAGGCCTGCACTTGTTCCACCATTTCTTACAAGTCCGTCAGCTTTTACTACATGTCTTAATGCGTCAATCGCCATACCAATGATAAGCTCGGCAACTGTCTGGTTTGAGTACCCTGCTGCATTACAGATCATAATATTTTTCTCTTTACACTTGTCTGTTCCGATGTGGTCAATTCCTGTAAATGCTACAGATAACATCTTCAGTGCGTCCGCTTTCTCTACAACCTCTGTCGGATACGGATTGTTAGCGATCATAACAATGTCGCAGCCTTCACTTCTCTTGGCAAGTTCTGCCGGATCTGTTGTTTTGGTATCATAATATACGAATTCATGTCCCTTTTCTGTAATCGGTGCTGATAACTCATCAATAACTTCTTTTGATACTCCAATTGGTTCTAATAATGCGATTTTCATTTTTTTCACGCTCCCTTTCTGTCTGTATTTTATAAATATTATAACCTCATGTCAATACATGGATATACTAAAACTTAAATACATTTTTATCTATTTTTTTCAGGCTTTCTGTAAATCCACTCATAACGAAGCATAATTTTTACTTTCCGGTTCTTGCCATCTCTCAACACTTCAGCTTCAATTTGAAATAATTATGTCCGATTGCCGTAAGCCAGTCTGCTATGTGGCTCATAAATCTCTCCTCTCACACCGGTATCTGTGCCGGTGTTATTCCTGTTCTTTTATATTAAAGCCCTGTTTTTTTATACTTGTAAAGTACCTGAAGTAATTTTTCACCATCTACAGGTTTTGTCAGATGTTCATTCATACCTGCTTCTTTTGTCTTTCTCATGTCTTCTACAAATGCATTTGCTGTCATGGCAATGATCGGGATACTTTTTGCATCAGCACGGTCAAGACTTCGAATCGTCTTTGTTGCCTCAATTCCATCCATATTCGGCATCATAATATCCATAAGGATTACTTCGAGTTCGCCCTCCCGGCTGTTTTTAAATGCTTCTACTGCCTGAAGTCCATCTCTTGCGACCTCTACGACTGCCTTATCTTCCTCCAGCATAAACTGGGCGATCTCCAGATTCAGGTCATTATCCTCTACGACCAGGATCTTCATTCCACTAATGTCTGGTTTCTGTTCCTCTATGGTCTTTGGCACATTTTCACTGCGATTAATCGCAAATGGCAATGTTACAGTAAATGTGGTTCCTTCTCCTTCTTTACTCTCGACATCAATAGAGCCTGTCATTTCCCGGACAATTCTCTGGACAATGGACATTCCAAGTCCGGTTCCCTGATACTTTGTTCTGGCTTCTCCCGCTCCTTGTACGAACGGCTGGAATAATTTATCTTCTATGAAAGATTCACTCATACCGATTCCATTGTCTGCGACCTTGAACTCAAACATAGCAGTCTTATCGTTCTGCATAATTTCGTTTACAGTCAGATGTATCTCTCCACCCTTTTTATTATATTTGACCGCATTACTGAGCAGGTTCAGAAGTATTCTTCTCATATGTAACGGGCTTCCGATCAGCTCATTATGGCATATTTCCGTTATATCCCAAAAAACCGTCAATCCTTTTTCTTCTGCCTGAGTCTCCATAATGGTCTGAAGTTCTTTCATCTCCTTTTCCAGTTCAAATGGAATCTGTTCTAACTGAATCTTACCACTCTCCAGTTTGCTCATATCCAGCACATCATTAAGGAGGTCCAACAGGTGTCCGGAGGCTTTTTGAATTTTATCCAGGCATTCATCTACCTTATTCTGGTCGGAACAATTCTTTTTGATGACCTCGACCATTCCCATTATGCCATTGATCGGCGTCCGTATATCGTGGGTCATATGTGACAGAAAGTCGCTCTTCGCCTGATTTGCCCGCATGACTTCCTGGCTGGATTTTTCTAATTCTGACTGATATTCCAGAAGCGTCGCAATGTAATGCTGCTTCCTAGAATAGTCTGCTTTTAGTATGCTCAGAAGAAACATAACAAATAACCATGTGATCAGATATGCTACATAAAAGACTTTATTCTGCTCTATAACATAACTAAGGGAACGATTTCTTGAATAGTTCACGATCCATTTATTTTCCAGTCTTGCAAGCGTTCCCTGATTCGCATAATACTTAAGGATCGTATTCATCTGGTCTCTTAATTCTTCTTTGTCTTCCCACACGCCAAATGTCAGGAAGCTGTTCATGATCGTAAGGCTTGGTACAACACTCAGATTTTCTTTCTCGATAATCTTCTCTGCAACAGCCTCATGGCAGATTCCATAATCCACCTCACCATTTTCGACTGCTTTCAAAATCTCTGAATTCGTGTTGTACTCCACATACTCGCACTGCAGATCAAACATTGTCATAATTACAGATCTTGCCATCACTGCAACTTTCTTGTTCGCAAGAGCACCGATACTCTCAATCTTATTCTTTCCATATATATTAAGCTGGTCTGTTGTCACCGGAACTGTCTTTAATACATGCTGCATATTTGAAAATGTCTCCAGACCGAGAATTGCATCTGCTTTTCCCTCCTCCAGATTCTGCCGGCACGTCATCCAGTCACCACACTCGAATTCCAGCCGCATTCCAAGCTGATTAGCAACCATCGTGATCAACTCCACGTTAAGACCAGATAAATTCCCGTCCGCATCATAAAATGACATTGGGCAAAACCCATCATCAACCGCCACGCGGAGTACCGGAGCACTCTCATCTGTCACTTCCTGCCTGGCTTCTACGACTGGCTCTTTCGCAAATACGCCAATCTGAATCGCGGTAAAGAAAAGCGGAATACAGATTCCAACAATAATTGCAATCATTATCAGCATATTCATCTGTCTGTTCCTTATCATTTTCCCCTCTGTCATAGTTATATCCTCACACCCTATAATTATCTCGAATTATCTCTAATCTATCATTACCACCATTGCTGCGATATGGATTGCAGAAATATGCAGAAAAATATGTTATAATATCATATATAGTATATCACTTTTTAGCATAACTGTCAGCTCCAAGTTAATCAATAGTGAAAAATCTATCCCAAAAGTGAATATAAATAATTCAAGAATATCATCAGTATTTCTTACAACATTTAATTTCATCAAATTTTTAAATAACAGGTGCATTTTCTCCGAAAATATGGTTCAATAAAATAACACATTTTTTTATTATTGCCAGGAGAAAACTGGCATTTGGAGGTTTTCATGACAAAAGAAGATATTAAATATCAGGCATATATCCAGATATTAAAAGAAGAATTAATACCGGCTATGGGGTGTACCGAGCCAATTGCTCTGGCTTACGCTGCTGCCAAAGCCCGTGAAGTGCTGGGCTGCATACCGGAGCGCGTACATATCGGAGCAAGCGGAAGCATTATTAAAAATGTAAAAAGTGTAATCGTTCCGAACACGAATCATTTAAAAGGAATCCCGGCCGCTGCTACAGCCGGAATCATTGCCGGAGATGCTTCTAAAGAACTGGAAGTTATCTCTGATGTAACAGAAGCACAGACAAAAGAAATGGCAAAGTATCTCGAAGAAACTGAGATTACCGTCGAGCATATTGATAACGGCTGTATCTTCGACATCATCGTTGAAGTATTTGCCGGAAAGGATTCTGCTAAAGTCCGTATTGCCAACTATCATACAAACATTGTAAGAATTGAAAAAAATGGAAAAATCCTTCACTATGTACCAGTTGAAGGTGCAAGCGAAGAAGGACTGACTGACCGTACTCTTTTGGATGTAAAGTCTATCTGGGATTTTATTAATATGGCTGACATCGACGATATCCGTGAAGTCCTGTCCCGTCAGATTGAGTATAACAGCGCAATCGCCGATGAAGGACTCGCCGGAAATTACGGTGCAAATATTGGGACTGTACTTCTTAATACTTACGGCAACGACGTCCGCACACGCGCAAAAGCTCGCGCTGCTGCTGGATCTGATGCGCGAATGAATGGCTGTGAGCTTCCGGTCGTTATCAACTCCGGAAGTGGAAATCAGGGAATGACCTGTTCTCTCCCTGTTCTGGAATATGCAAAAGAGCTACATGTTAGCGAAGATAAGACTTACCGCGCACTGGCACTTTCCAATCTGATCGCAATCCACCAGAAAACCGGAATCGGGCGCCTCTCTGCTTACTGCGGAGCTGTCAGCGCCGGAGCCGCTGCCGGAGCCGGGATTGCATACTTGTGCGGCGGTGGATATGAAGAAGTGATCCATACCGTTGTCAACGCACTCGCGATCGTATCCGGTATGGTCTGCGACGGAGCAAAAGCTTCCTGTGCAGCCAAAATCGCAGCTTCTGTAGATGCCGGAATACTTGGTTACAATATGTACCTGCAGGGGCAGCAGTTCTACGCCGGTGATGGCATCATCACAAAAGGAATCGAGGGAACCATTGATAATGTAGGACGTCTCGGAAAAGACGGCATGAAAGAGACAAATGAAGAAATCATTCGGATTATGATCAATGATTAATAAATGGAATTCATCTCAGGTAAAGATTTCAATTGACGAATGGACATGGAAGTAATATCATCAAAAGCGCAGGAAAACCGTTTCATTTATATGAGCGGATATCCTGCGCTGTTTAGTTTTACACCAGGGAGAGATATTATGACACAGGATATGACGAAGGGTAAGATTATGCCCATGCTTATTAGATTTACAATTCCACTTGTACTGGGAAATCTGTTCCAGCTTACTTACAACGCCGTAGACAGCATTATTGTGGGACATTTTATCGGAAAAGAGGCACTGGCTGCGGTCGGTATCTGCAATCCGGTCACGACATTGGTCATTCTGTTTCTGAATGGTCTGTGCATGGGCGCGAGTATTCTGATCGGCACGTATTACGGGGCGAAAGATTACGATACTCTCTCACGCCAGATCAGTACGACTATGATTTCAGGATCTGTATTTTCTGTAATTCTAACCATTCTCAGTATTGGAATTGCGAAATCACTTCTCAGATTGCTACAGGTAGACGCATCTATTTTGGATATGACGACTTCTTACCTTCGCATCATATTTGTAGGACTTATGTTTACATTTTTATATAATTTTTTCTCCAGTACATTAAGAGCCCTCGGAGACAGTAATTCACCACTGTATTTTTTGATCATAAGTGCGATTCTTAATGTTTTCGGAGATTTGTTTTTTATCATTGTACTGAAAGCAGGAAGTAATGGCTGCGCTGTTTCCACTGTTATCAGTGAGGCACTGTGTTGTATTTTCTGTATGATCTATGTGCAGAAAAAAGTACCACTCCTTCAATTAGGAAAGAAATGGCTCATTTTCGACCGTTCCCTGTTAAAGCGTACAATTGCATACGGCTGGGCATCTGCAATGCAACAGGCAACTGTACAGCTCGGAAAAATCGGTGTTCAGGCAATTGTTAATACTATGGGTGTGTCTGTTGCCGCTGCATTTACCGCGGTCAACCGGATTGATGACTTTGCCTATACCCCGGAGCAGAATATAGCCCACGCCATGACAGCACTTATGGCGCAGAATAAGGGGGCGAAAAGAAATGACCGGATGCGTGAAGGTTTCCGATGTGGACTGGTACTGGAGACCATTTACGGCATCCTCATTTTTATTGTCTGTTTTGTTTTCGCAAGACATCTGATGATGCTCTTTGTGAAAGATGAGGAAGTTATCGGGCACGGTGTTACTTATCTGCACCTGATTTCCATAATGTATATCTTGCCGGCTATCACCAATGGACTTCAGGGATTCTTCCGTGGAATCGGTGATTTGAAGATTACCCTGATCAGCAGTTTTGTCAATATGGGGCTTCGGGTTCTTGTTGCCGCACCGCTCGTTCTTGTATGGGGATTCGGAATTGAAGCACTGCCATTCTCCTACCTGGCAGGCTGGATTGGAATGCTGGTAGCAGAATTACCACTGTTGATACATACTTACAGAGAATCAAAAATCACCAGCTAATATTTTAGGCTATGCAAGCACTGCTTTCTCATTAGCAAATCAGGAAGGACTTCTAGTATAGAATATTTTTGCGACCGACATTCATGCCGGTCGCATTTTTATATTAGCAAATTTACATCTGCTGTATACTATTTTCTTTTCTTAGCAACTACTGTAATACCTGCCATTCCTGCACAGGAAACTACAAAGAGTGCAGCCCAGAGTAATACATTGTTTGTATCTCCTGTCTTAACTGTATTCACATTTGCTGCAGTCTTAGTTGCTGATGTAATCTTTCCATTATTTCCAGAATCACCACTATTACCTGTGTTACCATTGTTTCCGGAGTTACTATTATTGCCAGTATTTCCGTTGCCGGAACCGTTATTTCCGTTATCCCCGTTATCGCCATTATCGGAACCGTTATTTCCGTTATCCCCGTTATCCCCGTTATCGCCATTATCGGAACCATTATTTCCGTTATCTGTTGTTGTAAATTTCTCTAATGGAGGCAGTACATTAATTCCAGCTTTCCAGTACAAATCGGCTAACGGATCATTCTCAGCACCGCTGATCATTGTTCCGTCTTCAATATGAGTGCTGGAACTGATAACTTTTACATCTCCATCAATTGCTTTTCCAGCCTCTGCTTTGTTAGATGTATTAGCGGTTGCTCCCTGAAGGAATACTTTTTTCGTTGCAATTGTTCCTTTTCCGGATACAGCATTTCCACCATTTCCCCAGAGAACATCTCCACCGATTGCAACTAACTTTCCATCTCCTGTAATCTGGCTGCCTTCTGTAATGTCAATGGCTGTTCCACCGTCTGTACAAAGCAGAGTCTTTCCGCTTCCGCCGTAAGCTACAAGTGTTGTGTCCTTATCTGCCAGAGTTAATGTTCCATTTACACGGAGTGCTGTCTGTCCGATATCGCTTCCGCCATCATCACCTAATATAGCTACCGTACCCTTTACGGTTACATTTCCATTTGCCACTGCAACCGGCTCAGAAGTTGTACGGTCTGTCAGATCTCCGTTTGCAAGATAATTTGCGTGAGAGTAAATTGCTGCATTTTCCAAAGCAGCACCGTCTGCAAGACGAAGTTGTCCACACAGAGACGCTCCTGTTGTAAATTCGTTGTTGAAAGAATCATAGTTCATAGAAAATGTTCCTCCGCTCTGTACATCGATAATTCCCTGTACAACAGAATCAGAAAGCGTCAGTTTACCACCATTTTCTACAATAATATGTACACTGCTGAGTACTTCCATATTTGTCAGTGTCAGATTGCAGCCACTCGGAATATAAAGTGTCTGAGGAATATTTCCAGCTACGACCTGCTTCCACGGAATGTCATACCCCAGATATCCGTAAGTTCCGCTCTCGTGGGAACCGAACCATGCTTCCAAATACGCTGGCACACGGACGCTCTCTTCCTCACCGTTTACATTACTTCCAAATTTACTGATTGCCCATGGTTCCATAATATCCCATGCATAGAGTCCATTTCCATAATCTTTAAAATTCTCTTTCTTCATCTGGTCTGCAAGCGTTTCCTCGCCGCTGTAAATTCTGAATGGCAGTGTGTTGCTGACTGCGCTACGTCCCTGCTGATCCTCAATAGACACGGAAACCAGATAACTTCCAGGATCTTTTGGCGTACCGCTAAGTGTCAGATCACTGCTGATCGTCATATATACGCCCTGCATACCGCTGTCACTGTCTGCAGATGTTCCTTTTTCTGTGTCCGGAACGATGCTAACACTGCATTTGCTTCCATTCAATTTAATCTTAGCCATATTATCCAGCTCTTCCCAATCCTTGTCAGCAACGTCTTTTCCTTTTTCTACCAGTGCGCCGTATACTTTCACTGCACTGTTCTTATTGCTTGAGGAACCGCCGACGCTGGCACTGGACACTCCATCGTAATCTTTCTGTCCTACGATTGCCGCCTCAAATTCTCCTTCGATTTTTACATGAAGCTCGTATGGATCTCCCTTACCATCATCTTCCACAAGAGAAGCGTTTCCATTTGTATCAATGACAAGCTTAAATGTCAGATCATCATATCCATTTGCAGAAATTGCAACTACATCTCCGCTCTTCAATGCTGGAATTTCAGGATTAGCGACAAAGTCTTTTGTTGCAAAGATAAGTTTATTGTTATCTGTATCTTTTTTGTATGCTCCACCTGCTGACAAGCTATAGGACTTCTCTTCCCATGCTGTAGTATTTACCTTCACATCTGTAATTTTTCCTACATAACCATCTGCATTTTTGAATTCAAGTTCCCAGTTATTCCCAAAGTAATCTGTTCCAATGCTGACCTGGCTTAATTCAATTACACCATTCTGTACCGGTGTTTTCTCCTTAAATGCCGCGGATACTGTGACATTTTCTGCCGGCATTGTAAATGTATAAGTTTCTCCAGAACCGGTCACGTCAACATTTTTATTGTTCTCAGTTGTTACTGTCACTGCATCAATCTCGTAGTTTTCAGCCGGTGTTGCTGTTACAGTCACTGTATCTCCTGCTTTCAGGTCTTTATCTTTATCCAGTGCTACTGTACCGTTAGAAGCTTTCTTTGCCATCGCTGTGTATGTAGCCTCTGTATTTCCGCCAGTTGTATCTTTCTTTACAGTTGCTGTGTACACATACGGATATGTTGAAGTATCTTTCGTCACTTCTAAGTTTAAGTCTTGATACCCCTCTGCTGTTATTTTAATGGTCGCTGGATAAGAAGGGTTGGTAAGTTTTAACGCGGTATAGCTTCCATATACTCCCATAGCACTTCCTACTTCCCATAGATTTCCACTGCTTCCCCAGCCAAGCGTACCTTTTGTATATTCTATCTCATTTACTGTGACGCTGCTGATCTTATTCATCCAGTCTGTATCTTCAAATTCCAAAGCCATATACTCTGGCATAAAGCCAGTTACCGTACATGATTTTACTTCCGTCGGTGCTGCTTTCCCCTCTGCTGCCATTACAGGAGTAACTGTCATGGACAGTAAAAGTAACACTGACAGAAACAGTGATGCAATTCTTTTCCAATTCTTTTTCATTTGTCTCTCCTTCATTATTTTCTGAATTTTGTTGATAATTTTTTTCGTTTTAATCACACAAAATATATTGCCGTAATCCTCCTTTCATGCTATATTAATCAAAGATTTGTTAGTAGATTCTAACTACAATACAAAATGCTACCAATAATTCCCATAACTGTCAATTTTATATTTATTTATTGATAATTATTCTTAATTAAACATATATATTTCTTTGTTTATTTTATAATTTACATTGTAACAATATTATTTCGTTTTATTTTACTCTAAGGAGACGTGACATGAAAAAGTGCATACCTGTGTTACTTATGCTTACAATATTAATATGCGGATGTTCCAAGCAGGCTCAGGAATCAACATCTGAGCCGGTTTCAGATACATTTTTCGCCATGGATACGACTATGGATTTTCGTATTTACGGTGATAAAAGTCTTTTACAGGACGCGCAGAATGTTATCACAGATCTGGAAAAGAAAGTGTCTGTCACAGATTCTGACAGTGAGATTTATAAAATCAATGAAAATGGTTCCGGAATTCTAAGCGGTGAAGCTGACACTCTGATGAAAAATGCTCTTGAAATGTGCCGGCGTACCAACGGTGTTCTGGATATTTCCATCTACCCAATCGTAAAAGCATGGGGATTTACAACCGGAAGCTATCAGGTTCCTGACGAGGAGACAATTCAGACGCTTCTGACTAAAGTAGATTACACACAGATCCAATATGACGAAGCATCTGGAAATGTCACAATTTCGGAAGGTATGACCATTGATCTTGGCAGTATTGCCAAGGGCTATGCAGGTGAACTTGCAGCCCGGACATTGCGCGACAAAGGTGTCACTTCCGCGCTTCTGAACCTTGGCGGAAATGTACAGACGATCGGTTCTAAGCCGGACGGATCAGCCTGGATCATCGGCATCAAGGACCCGAAAAATCCAGACACTGCCATGATGGGACTGTCCGTCACCGACCAGGCCGTTGTGACCTCCGGCGGTTACGAGCGTTATTTTGAACAGGACGGGCATACTTACTGGCATATTATGGATCCTGCTACCGGACACCCTGCCAAGAGCGGGCTTCTGTCCGTCACAGTCGTAGGGGACAAAGGAGGAATTTGCGATGCCCTCTCCACTTCGCTATTTGTTATGGGTCTGGATAAAGCGTATGACCTCTGGGCAGAAAGTGATGACTTCGAAGCCGTGTTCGTGGCAACCGATGGAACTGTTTACATCACAGATGGATTAAAGGATATATTTTCATTGGCGCAAGGATATGAAGATACATCTGTAAAGATTCTGACACGTTAAAATTCAAGAATGCCTCGGCATTATCGTAAAACAACATATTTTCGAGCAAAATATCTCATGATTTTGTCATACCTGTTCCCTGTGAGCAGGTATTTTTTTGTATAATCTTACATTTTTTTATTCTTTCAATAAGATTAAATTGTAATTCCGGTTTTAACGTGACATAATAGAAAGGTAGTGTTAAGAAAATTTAAAAAGAAAGTTAAGTGTATGTAAATAACTGACGACAAAGGAGAAATTATGGGAATATTTTCTATGGTATTGTCATTGTTAAGCGGAGTTGCTTTATTCCTGTTCGGTATGTCTTTGATGGGGGATGGACTCAAACTGGTTGCCGGTAATAAACTGGAAGCATTTCTCTACAAAATGACCAATACGCCACTGAAGGGAGTCGCACTTGGTACAGCCGTTACAAGCGTTATCCAGTCTTCCGGAGCAACGACTGTCATGGTTATCGGTTTTGTTAACTCTGGTATGATGAAGCTTCGCCAGGCCATCGGTATCATCATGGGAGCCAACATCGGAACCAGTATTACCGGTTGGATCTTATGTCTTTCTTATATAGAAGGATCTAACGGAATTGCAAGTATCCTGTCATCTGCCACAATCGCTGCGGTTGTAGCAGTTATCGGTATTATTCTTAGAATGGCGAGCAAAAGAACCGTCCACCGGAATATCGGGAACATCATGCTTGGATTTGCGATCCTCATGACCGGTATGCAGACCATGAGCGGAGCCGTCGCACCGCTTCGAGAAAGCAAAGTATTTATGGATCTGTTAACAACATTTTCAAACCCAGTCATTGGTATCCTGGTAGGTATTGTATTTACCGCCGTCCTGCAGAGTGCCTCAGCAACAGTCGGTGTATTGCAGGCTTTATCTGTAACAGGACTGCTTACATTTTCCAGTGCATTTCCGATTATCCTCGGTATCGGTGTCGGAGCTTCCTGCCCGGTTCTGATTTCCGCAATCGGAGCGAATAAAAATGGTAAAAGAACTGCTCTTGTATACTTGCTGAATGATACCTTTGGAATGTTGCTTTGGTCAATCGGATTCTATATCATCAATGCATTTGTACATTTTTCATTCCTGAATACGATTATGACGCCAGTGTCCATCGCACTTTTAAATACGGTTTTCCGTCTTGTAACAGTCTGTATTTTGTTTCCATTTATCCCAAAACTGGAGCAGCTTGTATGCTGGTTCGTTAAAGACAGTGCGGAAGAACTGGAAGATGAAGCAGACTTTGATCTTCTTGAGGAGCGTCTTCTTGACTACCCTGCACTTGCACTCGGACAGTGTCACCGTGCTATGAGCGGTATGGCAAGAAAACTTCGTAAAAATGTAAACCGCGCCATGAACCTTTTGAATGATTTCCAACTCAGCAAGTTCGACAAGGTACAGAGAAAAGAAGATCTGATTGACAAATATGAAAGCCGTCTGGGAGAATATCTGATTCAGCTGACAAAGCGTGAGATGAACACGGTACAGACCCGTCAGGTATCTCTGTATCTGCACACGATCGGTGACTTTGAGCGTATCGGAGACCATGCTTCTTATATTGCGCATATGTCCAACGAGATGCATGACAATCACACAGACTTTTCACCGGCAGCATGGAATGAGCTGAATATCGTTATGGAAGCGGTACGCGAAGAAATCAACATTACCTGTAACGCTTTTCTGAATGATGATAAAGAGGCAGCACAGAGGGTGGCTCCTCTCGGTGTGGTCATCACACATCTGTGTGACGAGCTGAAGA
>ENA-OOXA01000947-OOXA01000947.1-human-gut-metagenome-genome-assembly--contig:-NODE-947-length-18043-cov-1.887925_pt1 | contig 18043 bp, 14 predicted proteins | sample MGYA00241581_ERZ501331 | MGnify/ENA primary metagenome ERZ501331 (study PRJEB25962, sample SAMEA2042982) | human gut metagenome | biome: human gut; feature: human-associated habitat; material: faeces...
TTCCGCAAAGTGGCCGAGTCGGTCATGGCACGCAACCACGTGAACGACTACACCGCTGCCCGCGACACGACACACGAACACTCAACAGTGTGTCTCAACGGCAATATGACGGTGACGACGCGCCTCTTTGACATGGTGGGACTGCCAACCAACGGGGAGTTTGCCAACAACGGACAAACGGTTTGGGGCAGCGTACACCGCGTGGACAACAAAATGGAATATGCTCGAACAACGGAGCAGACCGATGTGATGCCTGACGTGGTGGGATACGGACTGCGCGATGCTGTCTGCCGTCTTGAAGCGCTCGGACTGCGCGTGAGATGTAAGGGCATGGGGCGCGTAAAACTGCAAAGCTTGGGCGCGGGACATCCCATCAAACACGGAGAAACTGTGACGCTGACGCTCGACACGGAGCATAAGCGAACGGTTGCCCGACACACCCAGCCTGCTCCAGCGGCGCAGCCAGCACAACCTTCGGAACCGACCCACGAGGAGAATGCCGCGGCGGAAAGCAAACCGGAAAAGAAACCGGAGGCCAAGCCGGAAAGGAAATCTGAAAAGAAACCTGCCGCCGTCGAAAAACGCAAGGAAAAACCGCAGCCAAGCAAAAAGCCAACGGCGGAAAAGCCCAAGGCCACGGCTGCAAAAGACAAGAAAAAGAAAGCGCTAAAGCCTTGACATATGCCTGCTTATATGGTATAATAAAGGTGTAAACAATGAATTATGAGTCTAGAGTTTAATCTCTGGACTCATTTTTTATATATATTAATGATATAAGGAGGAAAAAATTATGTACGGACATTCCGTAAAGGAAATAAGTGATAAGATAAGGGCAGAGGGAAAAAAAATAACGGAGAGCGTTCTGTTTAAGTCAAGGGCTGTTTCGACCGCATTAACAAATGTGTCACAATATTTATTTGACACAATCCCTTTCAAAACGAGAAAAACAATAAAAGTTACCGCAAATTATGATAAAAAAAATGATGCTGTAGCGTATGCAACATCAGAATCAAATATTTATGTGAATTTCGGCAACTCCTATTTGGATAAAAATCCAATAGGAAAGAAAAACACTACAGAAAAAAAGTGGCTTCTTGGCAAAGGACTCGTACTTCACGAGATAGGTCATTTGCTTTTTACCAATTTTAATGACATGGCAAACTTTCAAAAGGCAATTACCGCTGATCAGTGGAAATGGCAGCGTCCAATAAAAGCAGGCGTTTCCCCTGATTTTAATGAAAATTTAAAAGAAGTAGAAGCGTATTTAAACATTTCGGTACACAACCGAAAGCAGTTTATGACAGCATTTCACGATTTTAATAATATAATAGAAGACGGATACAATGAAGAAAAACTTATGAAATCATTCAAAGGAGACTTTGTAGCGTCCTTATACGAACTTCGAGATTTTCAATATGAGGAATTTCCAACAATTGAAAGGGTCATGGAAGATGGTCGCTCAAACTTCAGCATCTGGCAGCTTATGATGTTGTCTTATGCAAAATTTGGCCTCATAAAGGTTCAAGATAATAGCACTTTTACTGAGCCTCTTGTGAAAAAGTTCTGTGAGTTTCTTCCCTCAATTACTAGCTGTGTAACTGAGGATAATTCATATGTAAGACTTGATAAAAGCCTTACACTTTATGTAGATATGTGGGATGTTATTAAAGAAGAACTTGTCAATATTACTGATGAAGCATACACTAAAATGATGAAAGCTTTGGAAATGCTGGCAGACTCAATGGGCGCAGCAAATCAGAGAGGACAGGCTATTGATATTTCGCAGAGCAAAGACTCCAGCGATTCTAGCGAAAATTCGCTGAATCGAAAAATCACCCAGCTCCTTGCTGCTAAGCAAAAAAGCACATCCAACAAGTCTAACCCCGAGAGTTCAGATGCAGAAGAAACTTCAGCTTCCTCTGTAAGCGAACAGGGCAGCGAGCAAGAAGACGGTGAAAAATCTTCTGATAGCTCTTCCGGTTCGACGGACAATAAGTCTGAAGGCGATAATCCGGACACTACAGAGGGGAAGTCAGCTTCCTCTGCAAGCGAACAGGGTAGCGTACAAGAAGACAGCGAAAAATCTTCTGATAGCTCATCCGGTTCGACGGACAATAAGTCTGAAGGCGATAATTCGGACACTACAGAAGGGAAGTCAGCTTCTTCTGCCAATGAGCAGGGAAGTAAGCAGGAATCCAATGACAATTCTTCGTCAAGTGATAATAACCAGTCTGAAAATGACATTTCTGATAATGTCGCAGACTATAATTCCATACTCAAAACATTGAGTATGGAACTTAAAGAAGTTGAGGCTGAAAAAGAGGAGGATAAACAAAAAGCCGAACAAAAAGCCGAGCAGGACATATCGGCAACCAAGCAAAACGTCGCCCAAGATAGGGTAACGGAACAGGCAAGAAATGAAGCTAGGCAAGCCGACGAGCAGATGATCAACAGTTGCATAATGGACGGTCCGCATGCAAAAGTAACATATCGTTTGCATGACTTTTCACCTGCATCTTGTAAAGAAGCATACGTCAAAATGAATAATACATATTCATTGGAGCGTATCGGCAAGAAAATGGCACAGAAAGTTAAACCGATTTTTGAAAAGAAAATAAAAGGGGCTGTATATCACGGGCAGCATTGTGGAAGCCGAATAAGCATCCCACACTACCAAAAAGATTCTTCAAAACCTTTTGACAGAATTAAAAAGCCAGAAAAAATCAGTTTAAGCTGTACTGTCATTATAGACCAGAGTGGTAGTATGTATGGATACAAGCTCGAATCCGCTTTAAGGGCAGCAGCTATAATAAAAAACTTCTGTAACGAGCTCAAAATTCCGACAATGGTTTTTGGGCATTCAAGTTCTTATCCAACAATGGACATATATCGTTTTTGCGAATTTGATGGTTCTGAGGACGAGATATATACACTTGCAGCTGGAAACGCACATTGCGGCACCCGGGACGGAGCTGCTCTGCTTTATGCGGTAAACAAGCTAAAGGATAGGCGAGAGGAAAAGAAGATAATTTTTATTATTTCTGACGGAAGTCCATGTGATTATGGGTATTCCGGAATAACTGCCTACAAAGATATCCAGGGAATTATAAAAAGTGCATCTGCATATGGCATATCATTCTTTGCTGCGGCAATCGATGAGGATAAGGAGTCAATTGCCAAGATTTACGGAGAAGATCGTTTTGTCGATATATCCAATCTTGATGATTTGCCTTCGAAAATGGCATATGTTTTAAAACGTGCGCTGAAAATAAGGTAATAGAAAGAGTTCCTGCTTTATGTGGGAACTCTTTTTTGTGATATAATATTATTTGAGAGGAGTGCGAAAGAATGAAGAGCGTAAAAGATAAATCATTAACAACAAAAATTCAAAAGAAAATAATAAATGTAAACAAATATGGCTATAATAAAGATGATAATGCTAGAATTGTTCAATTGACAGCCTTTTTTCATATATTAAAAAAGGAACTTGGCGAATCCTGTTACACAGAAATAGCAAATGCAAAAAATGTATGCTATATTCCTTTTAGTTTTAATCTTTACGAAACTATTGCAATGGCCAAATATTATAGACCCCTGAACTGGTATGTTGAAGTTGACGAAGATAATTATGTGGAGATCCGTCCTGACGAAATAACAATAAGCGGAAATCTCGATTTTATAAATAAAGTAGACGCAGCATTTGAAGACGGTGCAAGGTTTACAAGTGATGTAGATGTATTTGCATTCAACTTTCTGAATACCGGAAATGAGTATATGTGGAACCATTTTGCTGAATTTCAGTATAAAAAAGCCGTAAAAATAGGAGACTCATTTATAAAAAACGGCAGTATGCGGCTTTATCCAGATAAAGAAAAAGAATACTTTATATATGGACTAGATGATTATTATGGCACTCCAAAGGAAGATATAGAATATCTCACGCTTCGTTCCAACTTACAGTATGACAAGGTGATCATAATAGATAATAAACGAAAAGTATTATTGGCCATAGGGCTAAATGAGATAGAATTGGAGGAAATGAAAGAAATTATAAAGAAATAAAAAACTCAAAAGTTTTGAGTTTTAACGGCTATAATGTTCAAAAAATTTCGATTTTGCTAGAAAAAATTTTTGGTTTTTTTGGTTTTTCTTTTGCAAAAAAATTTTTGGTTTTTTTGATTTTTGGGGTTTTTGGGTACATTAAACATTATTTTGACTTCCATAAACTTCTAAAGGTTGACAAAATTCCTGACATATGTTATACTTAACATGAAAAAAGTACATTTTGCAAATGCGAAGGAGGAATATATATGTCAGAGCGCCCCCACATTCAAACATTTTTACAGGAGCTTAACTCTCAGGAATTTATTTTTTGTGGTTCAACTAGGAATAAAAGAGCAATAGACTTGATTCAAAAAGCAGATGCCGAATTAGAAGTTTACGCAAATAACCGGTATGGGTGCATTCGACGAAATGAATTATCTAAATCCATTAACGATGAGCAGTGGAGTCATCTTTGCAATGTGCTTAAAGCTATTCCTGAATCGGGGCTATTTGGAATTTACAAACTTGATCTTTTAATTTATTCGCCAATTCTGAAACATAATCGTTTTGAGGAAGAACTTGATGATCTTATATTGGATTATTGTAATAAAATTGACGAAAATAAAACCTATGATAAATTTATAAAAGATGTAAAAAAGCAGTTTGTATATTTAGATATTTCAAAACTTGAAGGATATCTCAAAGACAAAGGATATGTTATACGATGCAACCTGCTTTTTCGTGGAATTAATACAAATACGCAAGCAGCTATTAGGGAAATTGCTTTAAAATGTTTTCCTAATGCAAATTATAACGAGGCCAATTGGCAAAAGGATTTTTGCACGTTTGTCAATACAACATTTAACGTGACTATAAATAATCGTGATCTTAAAGAGGCTCTTAAATATGTGTGCGTGCAAAATGGGAAAAATCAGTTTGTGCGTTTGCAACTCAAGGGAAATAACTGCATCTGGAACGAGTTTAAAATGTGGCTTATTGACCAACTTGATAATATGGACTTGCCAGTAAGTGTTATTGGCTTTTTCGAATACAACAAAGAAAAAATAGAACACTTTAACATAACATCGTCTAATATGTTTTATTATATTGCCAAAGAGCTCCTTTTTAATGCGGATTCGGTGTATGTCATATCATATTACTCTTTCCATAAAAAAACACTGTCAGAATCTCTTGCAGCTATTTATCCTATCTGTAGGCACCTAAGCCAAAATCCTAATGCAATTTTCAACGAGCAGGATCTTATAGATCAGTTTGGAGCTATTCCCGTGCAATTATTTAAAAAACGTGCGCCTTTAAATAGAAATAACTATTATATTTGTGATAAGGTTATTCGTCATCTACCAATGATTGATGAGTCCGAAGCAAATATGCTCAATGAAATTGTAGAAAAAGAAATAAACTCAAAAGACTACCCTTATACGAGCTGCATATCAATATATGATAATTTATTGCGTAATTGTGCTGATTTTCTTGACAAATACGGTATTACAAACAGTGAACTACTTTGCTATATTATAGATGCAAACACAACGCAATACATTTGCAAATATCCACATATCACATTGCGTGACAGTATTTTTTTTAAAAAGAATAATATGAATCCTTATGAGGTAATCATCGAAGACATTTTGGCAAAACATTCAATTGTGAATTCTTTCGATATAAAGAAGTGGCTTTGGCAATATCATCAGGATAATGATTCAATTCTAGAGAGAGTCGGACGTGCAACATCGCTAAAATTAAATAGTTTCTTTAGATTAGATCATTGCCATTACACGATGCTGCCAGATGATGACCAAATAACTCAAGAGATAAAATGTAGTGTAGTAAATGTTCTCTCTGCTATTAAGCAACCATATGACGGCTGCATTATTGTGGAATTGATCCCAGACATCACTTATACTAAGTTTCCAAATTTGGGCTTTGCATGGAACAAATTTTCCTTGACATCTTTTGTGACACACTATCTTTCAGAATATTATAAAACTTTCGTGAAAGCGTCAAACTTTTCAAAATTCGTATTATATGATGCAAAAAAATATGAATCGTTAAATAGTGACCGTGAATTTATCGACTTATTAAAAAAAGATTATTCAAAAGAAGAAATAAAATACAAGCTTTCTGAATAACAAGAAGAGTTCCGAACGACATCGTTCAGAACTCTTCTTTTTTTGTTATGGTGAACACTTTTTGCATGGTTCATAGCCTTGAGATATAAGCTCATCTCTCGTCCCCTTAAACTCTTGCTTATTTTGTTCCTTCATTTGTTTTACAGCAGAGCAGTCAGCACGATGAAACTTTTTCGTGCTTATGTTGAGAATATATACTGAGCCTATGGCTTTCTCTGTTTCTTTTTCGCTTTGCAGGTTTTCTGCTACCGTGTTTTTCTTTTGAGTAGTTGTTGTTTCTTCAAAATCAGGCCCGCTGCTGTCTCCCGTTTTATACTCAATACTTATCCCAGGTTGAGCGTTATAGGCATATATACAGAAACAGATGCCTTCTCCCTTATCTTCAATTGAGTACCCTTCCATAAGTACTCCACGGCATAGAAGATCGTCTTCGTCAAAAATAGGGGTAACTCTATACAGCACATGATTGTTAGTTTCTTTTATATAATCTGCTGTCATATTTTCAAAAGGAAGCATTCCTTCTATATTAAGATAACGAGTGCCTGTTATCAGATTTTTTTCATTGGCATTTTCAGCAGTGAGTTGATATCCAATTAAATGGCATCTGTTATATAAGTATTTTCCGTCAACTCCTGCATATTTTACAGTATGCCACCCTGACGGCTTCACGGAGCCGATAGATCCCCTTTCCTCAGTTGGCATAAGATCTTGCCCTACGCACGCTATTGCAACACCGCAGCGGCCATATTTGTCAAGCTTGGAGTATTCTTCAAAAGATTCTGCAGAGGACATTTCTTCTTTTGTGAAATACGGAATATTATTGTTAACTGCGATGTATGCTTTATCAGAAAATGTAGGTATTTCAGATAAAACAAATTTATTGATTTCGGCGGCTGTTGTTGTAGTTGTAACAGTCGTCGTTGTTTTGTATGTAGTGGTTTCGGAACTTGTAACCTTTTCCGTTTTTTCAGTAGGTGCAGTAGTAATACTTGTTTCTGAATATGTAGTGGTTGCTAAACTATCATTTTGTTTGGATTGATTGTCTATGGCATTGCAACCACTAAAAAATAATACGGAAACAGTTAATAATAGCGATAAAATTTTCTGATACAAACTCATTCGTCCTTTCTTAAAAATACATCTTTGCTTATTTTTTCGTGCGAATTTCCAGCAAAATCAGCGTGTGAAACGAGTTTCCAATTGTCCAAGTTCATTGATAAGGTTTTATCGTAAGGATAATCCCGATTCCACTTAAACATTATTATTTCAGTGACTTTGCTTAGGCATTTATTTATATCTGAGTCTTCCACAAAACAGTAATCATTATCACTTGCGACAGCAAGTGGATCATTATTTACTATAACATTAGATCTTTCTGAAAAGAGCTTGTGACTATAAGGTGTAACAATGACTCTACTGGTTTTTGCAAATTTTTCAATGTCGTCAGTTATGCATTTGTCTGAGCTAAGTCTTCTGTTATTAAACATATAACCATTATGATTATCTAAACAAATAATTATTTTCACGGCTTAAATTTCTCCTTGTGATATCTATATATATTATATCATATGGTATAATATATATAGATGATTTATCAAACCGAAGCAAGAACACCCCCACCTATAGAGGTGGGGGTGGATGTTACTATTTAATTGAAGAAAGGAATGTGAAAATGCTTATATTAAAAAAGGTGGGTGCTATAGCACTCTCTTTCGTTCTATGTGGAAGCATTTTTTTGTCTGGCTGTGGCAAGGACGAAAATACATATTTAACAAAGGACGGTAAAATCCCGTCTTACGATTTATCTGCCGCCGAAGACGGGTATTATATTTTGAAGAACGATGACAAGAAGTGTTATAGCGGGCTAAAAGTAGGAGCTGTCAACACTGATGATGATTCATTCAGCACATTGCACTATTGGCTGTTATCGGATATGGAAAAGGCTATACCAGAGCTTACAGCTGAAGATCAGCTTATAATAAAAAATACAAATGAAAGACCCAATAAATTTCAGTTTGTAAGGCTTGAGGATTACGGCTACACAGTGGGCACAAATTTTTCTGTCATTGATAATACTGAAGATATTAAGAGTCCTACCATAGTAACTTTTGGTGATGATATTAATAGCCTTTCTCCGATAACTTCGTATTTGGATGAGCAAATCCCAACGGGACACTCAAATAACGACAATGTAAAGATAACCACCATAAACGGAAAAGATTTTACTGAAAATATGCTAACATCCGACGGCTATTTAAAAAATCTCACCCAAGATGGCATCTATAAATTTAGCTATTACGAAGGCACAAAATATAGAACAATATCTATTAAGGCAGATAGCCACCTGTTTGTTGCAAAGGATGTTTATGAAAGCACTTTGTATGCTGAAATGGAAGATGTCTATTTTGTTATAGCTCCAACAAGCGATATGCCAAATGGTTATTACTATCTTCCTGACTATGGTATGTTTTATTACAGTGGAGCGGCAAAAAACATAAAAGCTGACGATGATAAGAGTATAAAAAATGATACAAATGAAGACATTAATTCACAGCAAGAAAATAGCGAGGTCTAAAAAAGAGGCTTTAGGGGCATATTTGCATCTGCCAAATCCAATGCAGTATATTAAATATGTCTTTTGCTCATTAATGATTACTATTGTAACATTTTTGGTCGTCTATTTTATTGAACTTATTTACGCTAATTGGATAGATTTAATTTTATGAAAAAAGCAATATCATATAAATTTATATATACACTAGGAATGATTTTATTGGTACGCCTTGTGGCTCATATTCCTGTTCCGTGGGTAGACGCAGAGCTAATGCAAAGTGCTTCAACGTATACTTTTTTTGATTTTACAAATTTGTTTAGCGGCGGAGCTTTTAGCAATTTTACTTTTGGAGCAATAGGCGTTTCTTCTTATATATCCGCCACGATAATCTTTCAGATCTTAGCGTTTTTTATTTCTCCTCTACGAAAGATTCAGCAATCCGCAGCAAGCCAAAACGTTGCAAAAAAAATACTTATGATAATAGGCGTCTTAGTCGCTTTTATAAGTTCGTTAATTATGACTTTTTTTCTTAACAAAGAATATTCTATACTTATAGATAACTCTATTAGAGTGTATATAGTTGTTGCAATATGCCAGACTTTGGGCTCTATAATAGATATATGGGCGGGAGAAAAGATAGAAGAGCAGGGAATAGGCAATGGCTTGTCGATTCTTATTTATGTAAATGTTCTTGCTTCGTTACCTTCCATTTATTCAAAAAGCAGGATATCTTTGAACTCGGGAGAACTATCCACACAGCAAACACTTGTATACGTGATAACTGTTTTAGCTATTTTCCTTTTGTCAGTATTTTATTGTAAGGTAGAATATAGATTGCCGATCATATTTGCTTCAAGAAAAGAAAAAAGTAAATATGATAGTGATATTACCTATTTTCCAATAAAATTACATATAGCTGGCATTATGCCTTGTATTTTTGCGCTCTACGTTTTTTCGGCAACTGGGTTAATTGCTCAGTGGCTTGATAATAATAAATATAAGAGTGTTATAAATAAGATAAACGCAAATGTTTGGATCTATTCACTCGTTTATGCAATTCTGATTTTTTTATTCTCTTTAGTTTTTCAAAAAATAAGCAAAGACAATGAACACACATCTTATGTTTTGGCTGCAAAAAATGTGTTTCTTCGGAATATCAATCCTGGAATTGCGACAAGAAATGCTATAAACAAAGGATATAAGAAAATTTTTATATATGGTATTCTAAGCTTGTATACCATTTCTGTAATTCCAAATGCAATTTTTATGCTAGAGAAAATCAGCATTGTTTCTGTTTTATCTATTGCTGTTATAATAAACACATCAGTCGATATTTTTGAATTCATTAAGAATGAACGTAGTCTATTAAAGATAGACCGTTCTAAATTAGAGCTGAGTTAATATCGTTTTGTGCGGCTGCACATTCGGCAGTATATTTTAGGTCAGATATTTCGACGGTAGTGTTTATTAAGCTAAGGATATATGCGTGAAAATTGTTGATCGTAGATGCCTTTTCGATGATAATGTTAACAATATTTTCGAATGCAGTTGCGTCCATTTGCAAGATTTTTTTTCTCAACGTTATAGCGGGTACTTGTTCCCCTGAAATCATATAGAATTTTTTATTGGAAGTAAAAATCTTCTTTATCTGAGAGAAAACAGATTGGCAGACCTGGGCTTGATCTCTATTGCCTTTCAATAGTGCATACTGTATGCAATCATCAACATCAAGTTCTTCTTTTATGTGTGCTATAATGGAATCTACTCTAGCTTCTTTATCGCCAGTAGCTAAAGTTGTTGTATGTTGATTATTCATATAACTATCGTTTTTATATTTATTAGATATATCTATAAGAGAAGGTGAAGAATTTGGTTCATTCGAAAGAGTGAGTTTTGCGTCATTGGAAAGTGTAGAGGTTTCACCGTTGGAAGGTGTAATTTTTGCCTCTCTCGAAGGTGTATTTTTATAACCATTCGAAGGTGTAGGATTTACACCTTCGAAATTAACACTTCGAGTACTAGGCACATTAGAAAAAGACCATGTAGCATAAGATGTAAAATCTTTAACGTAAGTAATTTTAGTCCGATTGAAGTCATTCCGGCTTTTTCTTTCAATCAGGCCGACATTTTCTAGCGATTTCAAGATTCTAATGGCGGTTTTTTTTGAAATGCCAAACTCTTCAACAACTTTGTCTACGGGAAAGATGATGTAAATGTGATTATTTTCGTCGATCCAACCGTTTTTTTGACTAAGTTCAGTAAACGACAACATGATACCATATAATATCATGGCTGTGGCATCAAGGTTTTCTCGAAAAATGGGTTCCGTCAGCAATATTTTGGGGATTTTATAAAACTGATATTTTTCCGTTTCTCCCGGCCCGAAATATTTAAGGTTGCAGAGCGGTGTTATAGGTTCATTTGGGGACATGATGAATAACTCCTTTGGTTTGAGATACAATTTCACATATACATTTTAGCATAATAAGCTACAAATGTCAAAATACAAAATGGTAACAACAATTTTTAGAACTTTTTTGTGCAATATAAACAGATTTGTTTGTATTGCACAAAAAGTTAACCAGCAGAAGTAGGAGACATGTTTATACTCAATGAAAAAATATGAAAGTAACGGTATCAAAATGATTACATTGTTACTATCTTGATACCAAATCTCTTGATATTATTACAATTTGATTACAAAATGTAAACAGAATCAGTGGCTTTTTTAAAACCCCAAAAATTTTTCTAGCGAAATCGCAAAATTTTGAATATTATAGCCATTTAGACGTCCCAAGTGTGATATAATTAAGTCAGGCAGAAACTTAACTGGAGAAATAGCCAAAGGCGGTTGCAGCATAAGACTACAGATTGTTTGATAAGGTGAAAACACACTCGTAATGAGTATTTCATCTTCAGAAGACGAGCTCCTGGCTTTTCCAACGTTCGCACTCTCAGTAATGAGAATGTTAACAGAGAAGAAAATATCAGCTGCAAGAAACTTAAGCTTTTAGAAGCTTGTAAAGAATATTTAACAGGAAGGAGGAACGCATTTTCTCTCCGCTTAGTTGTGTTTGAAGTGGGAGTATCTTGCGTTAATCAAAAGATGAAAGAAAATGAACAAGAAGGAAGAAAAGAAGGCTTCCAGACAGATGTCCCTGATAGGGAAGCTAATCAAAAAAACCAGCTTGACTATCACCTGTACGGGCTTAGCAAACGAGGAAAAATAATATTTTTCGCCTCAATATGTGCGTTTATGCTTACTCTATTTGGAGTATTCATTTTTATAGCGGCAAAATAGAGTATAAAGCTTAATTGCTTTACATACTGTTGCGAATAATGATACGGTAAAAGTGCGAATTTTGGCTGTTTTGCTCATATTGCAAAGATATATTGCTTTACAGTGAAAATTGTAACCTATACAAAATTATGATTGTGTAAAGTATTGTAGCTTTACGCAAAAATGTGAGAAAGGAATGATAAAATGAGTCACAAATGTGAAGGCTGCGGACAAATTATATCGGATGATAACATCTTTTGCATGAATTGTGGAACTCGTCAAAAGCAGAGTGAAACTTCTTTCGCTGAGATACACAAGATGGACGCTGAACAAGCTACCTTATTGGCTAATTTGATTGATGCCTCCCGTCAAGACAATTCTAAGTATAACAAAAGCAAACGAAAAAACAGAAAAAATAGGCGGGCACATCTCTTTGAACAACGGCAAATAAGCAGCGATGACGTTATGACGCCTGCTGAGGCAAAGCCAATGCCTGCTCATTCGTCCTCTACTGAAAGCTTGTCTAATAATGAGTCGCTTCAATCTGAAGATAGTGCTGCGCTTGAAGAACCAAATAAGGCACTCTATGAGAATAAGAATGAGACAGGTGAAACGGAGATTGTTCATGCCACAAGTGATAAGGAGATTGACACTGCGATAGGCGGAAATATCGAGCTAAAGAAGGAAACTTCGGAATATATTGACAGCAATGATTTTGTAAGCTCTGTGGAAGGTCAGAATTTAGATGTGAAAGAATTAGCATCGATTGCCGAGGAACCACCTATGTGCGCCAATGAGCTCAATGAAAGCGAAAAAAAGGCTTTTGTTGAAGATGTTCCTATGGCAGCTCCTTCTGTTTCAATCAATGACATCTCTTTTGTTAATCAATATGTAAATGCAGAGGATATACTTAACGCTGTTTATCCTACATTTTCAAACAATGTGCATGGCTTCAAAGGCTTTTTCTTAGGCAATTCAGGAACCAAGAGAGAAGATTTTATTGAAAAATACGTTCAGTATTTATATAATGCCGGAAAACTTGATGAACCGAGTCCGTATATCGTTTCTTTTGGAATGTGCCCAAAAGAAATAAAAGAGAGGGTATTTTATGTTATATCTGATCTCCAAGCTGCTATAACGCATTTATTTAATCTAGAGGATTTTTCTGATGATGCAAGTCAACAACAGAAATATTATGAAGATATCATGCAGCGTATCATTACGGCTCCTGCAGCGGCATATATTGTCTTCGTCGGGACAGAAGATGAATACAGGAGTTTCATATCTCTTAATGCAAAAACCTCATATTTATTTGATAAAAAGGTAGTCTTCCCGGATCTTTCTAATGATGAAATTGTGGATATATATGAAAAAATGCTGCCTTCCACTCATAAAAATCAGTTTACTGCAGATTTTAAGTCCGCAGCTTTGACATTTTTAAAAAATAACAGAAGATATTTTCCGTTTAGCAATGAGGAACTTGCCAGCTATATGCTTCAATATGGAATAAGGCAAGATGAGCTCAAACTTCCTCCGGATAAGTATGACCCTAAAACATTAGAAAAAGCGTTTGCACAGATCATAGGAATGAAAAATGTAAAAAGCCAGATATCAGAGCTTGCAAAATATTTGCAGATACGTTCCAAATTGATTGCGGCTGGAGCAAAATTACCTGATTTCAATTTGCATATGATGTTTTTAGGCAATCCTGGTGTAGGTAAAACTATGATAGCAAGAACGGTCTCAAAACTTCTATTTGATCTGGGATATATAAGAGAAAACAAGGTAGTAGAAGTTACATCTAAAGACCTTATAGGAGCATATGCTAATCAAACAGGAATAAAGACCAATAAGGTCATCATGAATGCATTAGGCGGCGTTTTATTCATTGACGAGGCTTATTCTCTTGCTATAAGCTGTGGGCAGGCGGGAGCAGAAGCAATTGCTATTATCATAAAGGCCATGATGGATCACAAAGATGATCTCGTAGTTATGTTTGCTGGTTACACGCTTGAAATGAAACAGTTTAAGGACTCAAACTCAGGTATAGCTTCTCGAATATCTTACGTTTTTAACTTTAATGATTATTCTGAGGAAGAATTATATGATATATTTGAGCTTAAAATACATAATATAGGAATGACAATTAATGAAGAAGCAATCGAAAAGGTAAAACATTTATGCAAGCAATTTGCGGGGCGAAAGAATGTGGGTAATGGCCGTTTTGTAGATAATCTTATACAAAAAGCCCTCACAAAGCACGCAACACTTGATTTGAAAGAAAGTGAACTTTTGGAGCTCACTGCGGGTAGTATTCCTTCTGTTCAGGAGATAATGACGACCGTAGATTAAATAATCAAAAAGCGAGGATTCTGACACTCCAACGGCTAAAGCACGTTGGGTTCCCATATACTAATTTACTTCCAAATATACTCGAGAGTATATAAGACTAATAAATTTCTATAGGACTTTCACTATCAAAGATACCACCGTATCCATTACCGATAGCATAAGGCTCGTGTCTAAACCTTTGTGTAACTTAAATTGCTATACTGCTAAGGTTTTTGTGATCCTTTAATCTTTCCACTTCTAAGTTGTGAAGCGTATAGAAGTTTTCAAATCGTTCATTACATTTGTCAATGTTAAAGCTTTTCAGATCTTCCGATGTGTTCATTATTAAGAAAGCGGAGTACATATCTCTTTGAACTTTTATACCATTGAAATCATTCCACCTTTGTGATAATGGCTTTTTTGTGTATGTTTTATCAAAATGATCAAATTGGCTGGCTTTTGCTTCAAAAGTATTTATTTCAATGAGTTTTTCTCCATAGTAGCCTAGTTTTCTGTTAATAATAGTTAGCAGAAGGCTAGGCGCTTTGTTTGCCAGAGACTTTCCAAAACGTTTCTTCTTTTTGAATTTGCCTTTATCGTTCTTTTCGGTCTTCTTAGAACGTCTTTGAAGTCCTGAAAAGTTCATTTTCTCTACATATACTTTGTTGCCAAGCGATATGATATAGTTGGCTAAGCATTCGTGCTGATATTTTCTTACATCAGCTTGCTTTCTGTGCAGCTCTTTTAACTCGTTTTGATATCTAATGTAGTGATTTGATTTGTTCCATATGAGCTTCTTATTACCTTGCTTTTTAATAGTTCCGTCTTCATTATAGTTAAATGGATTGGAAGCACGCCTTGATCGGTCCATTTTTCTCTGGAGCTTTTGTTTTTGGCCTTCAATATTTTGTACTCTATCAGCAAGTTCAAATATTTTTACATCAGAAAGACTTGAAACAGCTATAGTTCGTGTCCCGATGTCCAAACCGACATCTCCATTACCAATACCGTGCTTTACTTCGCCGGTTGCAGCATTTAATTTAACAGGTGGTCTGCCTTTGAAGACTATTTGAACATAAAATCTATATTTCCCGCCTATGTATTTTCTAACAACTCGGCTGTAACAGATCTCAGAGTGTATAGCTTCACATTCGTAATAATTATTAGGATCAATGACAATGGAAATTCTTAAACCATTCCAGATGAGAAGATCGTCGATCACTCTGATGCCTGACTTATTGGATTTTCCCTCAAGAGAGTTCAGACCGCCGTATCTTTTGTAATATACTTTCTTTCCATTGCCAAAGAATAATTTATCGTAGGATCGCCATAATGTCGTTGCGATCTTTTGAGCTGTATATGAGTCTATATTCTCCTTAAAGTGCTTCTGCATTCGCTTTACATCTGCGTGAAATGAATATTCTGACATACCATATTGCTTTCGAATATCATTTATTTGCTTCCAAATCTCTTTGTCTGATTTCTTATTTCCTGTTAATGAAGATACAAGATTTCTATATTTCCTGGTTTTGACCATTTCCTTATATCGTTTCTGAGTTACATTTACCAAGGAATTATATATTTTTCGCCCAATTTCAAAACGTTTGTTAAGAACATCTTCTTGATATTGCTCCGTTTTTAATGGAAATTCAACAACGAAGTTTGCCATAATACTCACCTCACTTTCTTCCGCTATTTTGTTTAATATCTCTTTTTTTGATTTTCTACATACCTTTTTATTGTTTCGCTGCTTACATTCCCAGCAGTTGAAACGAAGTAGCTCCTCGTCCACAAGCTTGGCATTTTGGACAACTCAGCAAATTCTTCTCTAAGTATTTTGCTTGTATATCCTTTTATTTGTTGCATAATGTCCGAAGGACTAAACGTTGGCAAATTCAAAAATATATGAGTGTGGTCCTCATCGCATTCTATTGCAATGATCTCTATGTTCAACTCCTTACATTTGATATTGACCAATTCTTTGAATCGTTTCTCAACATTGGGTATATTAAATATCTTTCTCCTATATCTGGGACAAAATACAAAATGATAATTTATCAAAGAAACCGTTGTATTCGTATGCCTATATTTATTTTCCATATGTATGTTATATCATATTATGTGTATGTTGTCAAACAATATATACAACACGTTTTACTGTTCATCCCACCCCTAAAAGGGGTGGGCTTTCATTTTTTTTGTAAGAAAAACGTCCTCGCTTTTTTTTAAAATGTGGTATTATATATATGAGAACGATTTGTTCTGAAAATATATTATTATTTGGAGGTTTGAATCTGATGAACAAAAAAGAATTAAATGAGATCAAAAAGAATTTTAATGATGACTGTGGCTTTTTTACTATTAATAAAGTAGTTGTGGCTTCAGTTGACTCAGAAAAGAACATCATAAATAAGAGAGTCGATATGTATAATACTATTCCAGCGGAAACATCTGAGCTTATAATTGCAACATTAAAGAAAACGCTAAGTGGTTCTTTGGGCAAGCAGTTGAGAGAATACTCGTTTCCAAAAGACGCATATCTTGAGGGCGGCACACAAGGCCTGCTGTATAAGGTAGTTGACAACTGCTTTATAGATGATGAAACAACAGATATGTTTATTAATCATATTGTTGAACATCTTGAATATGTATCTACATACAGCATAATTTCGGCAAGCTGCGTATATTCAGTTCTGCATAAAAATTCTATGGGCGATATTGATGAAGAACAAGGCACTGACTTTGATTATAAGTTTATAATCACGGCTATATGCCCTGTAGAACTTCGCATAGATGGACTTATCCTTGATGATGAAACCAAAGAGGTAGTCAAGAATGCTCGCATGGACAGAGTTGTAAAAATGCCAACAGACGGCTTTCTGTTTCCTTTGTTTAATGATAGGGCATCAGATGTAAATGGAGTTCTTTGCTACTCAAAATCTGCTAAGAAGCCTAATGTTTCAATGGTAAATGAAGTTCTCGGTTGTGAATTTGTAATGTCGGCAGAAAATGAAAAAGAGACTTTTAACGCTATCGTATCAAATGTAATTGGTGATGAGATTGATTATGATACTGTAACGGCCATAAACAGTAAAATAGAAGATTTCGTAGCTCAAAATTCAATGGATACTGAAGTTCCTAAGATTGATGTAAATATAATGAAAAACATTCTTTGGGAAGCAGGAGTAAGTGAAGAAAAGCTTGAACATCTTCCAAAGGTTTTCGATGGAGCAGTAGGAGAGGGCGGTTCACTGGCTGCTTATAGCCTTGTGACAAATAAGACGAAGCTTTCTGCCCCAAGCATAACAGTAAATGTAGCAAATAGTGCTATAGATAAAGTAAAGACACAGGTTATGAATGGGCGCAAGTGTATTATTATAAATCTTGATGATCCTGAAGTTTCCGTAAACGGAATAGACACAACTGTAAAGTGATGTTGGTTGATTTTGCAGGTTAAACATGTTATAATGAATAGAGGAGCTTCTTGGTCATACACAGGGGGCTTCTTTATATAAACAGATAAGGAGTGATTTTTTTGTGCAAGTAGCAAAAAAAGATATATGTGCAACAGTAGCCTATCTCATAGGAACAAGGTGGAATATTCTTATGAATTGCTATGGTGAAGAAAAAGATCTGCTTAACGAGCTTCACAAAAACAAAGAAGCAACAGTTATAAGATATCTA
>ENA-OOXA01000971-OOXA01000971.1-human-gut-metagenome-genome-assembly--contig:-NODE-971-length-17714-cov-1.961379_pt1 | contig 17714 bp, 11 predicted proteins | sample MGYA00241581_ERZ501331 | MGnify/ENA primary metagenome ERZ501331 (study PRJEB25962, sample SAMEA2042982) | human gut metagenome | biome: human gut; feature: human-associated habitat; material: faeces...
CGAGTGTATAAGAGAAGTTATGGATTATTACAAGGCAGATATAGATGATTTAATTGTTATATTTGATGATATAAGCCTTGAACCGGGAAGGTTAAGACTCCGTCCAAAGGGAAGTGCAGGCGGACACAATGGAATTAAGAGCATAATTGCACACCTTGGAAGTGACCAGTTTAAGAGAGTTAAATTCGGAGTTGGGGATAAGCCAAAGGGCTGGGATCTTGCTGACTGGGTTCTTGGAAGATTTCCGGAGGAACTTTATCCAGCTTTAAGAGAGGGAACTAAGAGAGCCTGTGAGGCAGTAGAGTGCATAATGACAGAAGGTATTGAAAGTGGAATGAATAAATTCAATGGATAAGGAGCAGATATTTTGAACACATTTTTTGACCCTGTAAATAATACGGCGGCAGTTGAACAATTAAATAAAGAGCTTGGCAAAGACGGCGGAAGAACTGTGCTTATAAGCGGCTGTATTGATACACAGAAGGTGCACATATCAAGTGCAATAGCATCAGGATATAAGTATATGCTTATTGTTACAAGTGATGAAGCAAAAGCAAGAAAAATGTGTGATGATGCTTCATTTTTTAATAAAGAAGCAATATACTATCCAGCCAAGGATGCCATATTCTATAGTGCGGACGTACACGGCAACCAGATTACAGGCGAGAGATTAAGGTGTATAAGCCGTATAATCAACCATAGCTGTACAGGTGAGGGAGTGCTTACAGTTGTTACAACTATGGACGGAATTGCAGACAGGCTCATACCTGTCGAAAGATTTAAGGAGGCAGTTATAACCCTTGATTATTCCAGCGAAATAGAACCAGAGAAGCTGGCAAAGAAGCTGGTGGCTATGGGCTTTGTGCGTACTGGAATGGTGGAGGACAAGGGACAGTTTGCAATACGTGGTGGAATTATAGATATTTTCTCATACACAGATGAAGCACCGGTTAGAATTGAGCTGTGGGATACGGAAGTTGATTCTATAAGAATGTTCGATGTTGAGAGCCAGAGGTCGATTGAAAGGCTACAAAGCTACAGCATTTTCCCGGCTACTGAATATATATTTACAGAAGATGAGTTAAAAAATGGTCTGTACAATATTAAGGAAGAGTGTGACAGGCAGCTTGAGTGTTTTGATTATGGTAAGAGAAAGCGTACAAAGGAGCAGATTGAGGCGGCAATAATCTTAACAAGCTTGTTGCAGATGTCGAGCGTACCGGTAATTATGAGAAGTTCACAGATACACTTGTGGCAGATACAGTTGGACTGGCAGAGTATTTTCCGGAGGAGAATACTCTTGTTGTGTTAGATGAGCCTAACAGGCTGAAAGAATGTAATGAGCTGACATTGTATGAATATAATGAGAGTATGAAGAACCGTCTTGCTGCAGGTTATGTGCTTCCAAGCCAGACTAATAAGGTCAAGGCTATGAATGAGATTATCAGTGATTTGAGGAATAATAAAAAGCTTATATTAACGACACTTGATTATAAGCCTGAGGGCTTTGAGATAGATTATTCTATGTACATCACGGCAAGAAGCATAAGCTCATATAATAACAGTTTTGAGTATCTGGCTAAGGATTTGGAAAAGTACAAGAAAAATGGATATACAACAATACTTGTATGCAGTTCAAGAACGAGGGCATTAAGAATAGTTGATGATCTTGGAAAGCTTGGAATTGCCAGCTTTTACAGCGAGGATTTTAATAAGGATTACGGAAGCGGGCTTATTATAGTGACATATGGGAGCCTGCATAAAGGCTTTGAGTATCCTGTTCTTTCATTTGTTGTTATTGCAGAGAATGATATATTCAGTGCAAGAAAGATGAAGAAGCTTAAGAAGAAAAAGCACGATGGAAAGAACATTGCCAGCTTTAACGAACTTAATATAGGTGATTATGTTGTGCACGAGAGCCACGGACTTGGTGTATACAAGGGAATAGAAAAGATACAGGTAGAAGGTGTTGAGAAGGATTATATTAAGATTGCGTATGCGAATAACGGCAATCTATATGTGCTTGCAACACAGCTTGACCGTCTGCAGAAGTACGCTAATCAGGATACGGAGAAAAAGCCTAAGCTTAACAGTCTTGGTGGTGTTGAGTGGAAGAAGACAAAAGCCAAGGTTACAGGGGCAGTTGAGGAAGTGGCTAAAGAGCTTGTAAGGCTTTATGCGATAAGGCAGAAGGTTGAGGGTTACAGATTTTCACAGGATACTGTATGGCAGAAGGAATTTGAGGAAATGTTTCCTTATGAGGAGACGGATGATCAGCTTAATGCCATTGAGGATACCAAGAAGGATATGGAAAGCGGCAGGGTTATGGACAGACTTATATGCGGCGATGTCGGATATGGAAAGACAGAAGTTGCGATAAGAGCTGCATTTAAGGCTATTCAGGACGGCAAGCAGGTGGCTTACCTTGTTCCCACAACAGTGCTTGCAAGCCAGCATTTTTCAACATTTGAGGAGAGAATGAAAGGCTTTCCTGTTAATGTCGGTCAGTTGTCAAGCTTCAGGACAAGTGCACAGAATAAAAAGACGATTGAAGGGCTTAAGAATGGCACGATAGATGTTGTTATAGGAACGCACCGTGTATTGTCAAAGGATGTGCAGTTTAAGGATCTGGGACTGCTTATTATTGATGAGGAACAGCGTTTTGGTGTTGCACATAAAGAAAAGATTAAAGAATTAAAGAACAACATAGACGTTCTTACATTAAGTGCAACTCCTATTCCAAGAACACTTCATATGAGCCTTGTCGGTATTAGGGATATGAGTGTTCTTGAAGAGCCTCCGGTTGACCGTGTTCCGATACAGACTTTCGTTACAGAGCATAATGATGAAATGATACGAGAGGCAATCACAAGAGAGCTTGCCAGAAACGGTCAGGTATACTATGTATACAACCGTGTAAGAAGCATTGATGAGGCGGCTGCACACATTCAGGAGCTTGTTCCTGATGCAAATGTGGCATATGCCCACGGTCAGATGGCTAAACGGGAGCTTGAGAAGATAATGTGTGATTTCGTTAATGGTGAGATAGATGTGTTGGTGTCTACAACTATAATTGAAACAGGTATGGATATATCCAACTGCAACACAATGATAATTGAAGACGCAGATCGTTTTGGACTTTCTCAGCTTTATCAGCTAAGAGGAAGAGTTGGCAGAAGCTCAAGGACTGCGTATGCATTTTTACTGTACAGAAGAGATAAGGTACTGACAGAGGTAGCGGAAAAGCGACTCAGCGTAATCAGGGAATTTGCGGATTTTGGTTCGGGCTTTAAGATTGCGATGAAGGATCTGGAAATCCGAGGTGCAGGAAATGTGCTTGGAAACAGCCAGCACGGTCACATGGCGGCTGTAGGATACGACCTGTACTGTAAAATGCTTAATCAGGCGGTCAACAATCTTAGGGGAATTAAGAATGAGTATGAGTTTGAGACAACAATAGATGTAGATGTGGACGCTTATATTCCGGCAACATATATTAAGAGTGAGTACCAGAAGCTTGATATATATAAGAGAATTGCTGCACTTGAGAACATGGATGAATTATCAGATATGAAGGACGAGTTATCAGACAGATACGGAAGTGTGCCATCATGCGCCGACAATCTGCTTATGATTGCGCTTATCAAGTCAAAGGCACATAAACTTGGCATGATAGAGATAAAGGGCGGCGTTGCACATCAGGAATCAGGAACAGCAGTATGGCGTACAGTTATGACAGTTTATCCTAAGGCTGAATTAGACCCGGATGCTATAAAGAAGCTTCTTGACGAGTATGGCGGTGCAATCCAGATGAGAGTAGACGCCAATCCTGCATTTATATGGACTGTAACAAAGAAGAAATTCACTAATGCGAAGGAATATCTTAAGGGGCTTAATGCGTTGATGGATGTGTTTATTGAGAGGCTGATGGTGAAGTCGTGATATGCCTTGTAGGTTCGGGCAAGACCTACTAGAACAAGGTGATTTGGAAGATTAGTAGGTCAATCAGCGTTGGAAAAGTGATAAGAGAGCAGGCAAGACCTACTAATCTTGCAGAAGGAGAAGAGTTAGTAGGTCTTTTGTGTATGATATGTTAGCATAAGTAAGAGACAATGAGGCAAAAGACCTACTAGAACGAGCTGTTATGGAAGATTAGTAGGTCAATCAGCGTTGGAAAAGTGATATGAGAGCAGGCAAGACCTACTAATCTTGTAGAGGGAGAAGAGTTAGTAGGTCTTTTGCGTATGAAATGTTAGCATAAGTAAGAGATAATGAGGCAAAAGACCTACTAGAACGAGGCGTTATGGAGGATTAGTAGGTCAAAGCTAAAAATCTTACATCAACAGTTGACAACCTCGATAGATGTGTTATAATTCAAAACAGTTTAGCACTTTAAAGCGTAACGGTTTAAAGCGAAATAATTCTGAATAGGAGTAATTCTGAAGCGAAACAATTCCAGAAGGAAATTTTACAGGAGGAAACAGGTTATGGCAGAAAACAGGGGTAATTTGACTTCTTACAGACCAGACATCAAGGTTATGGACTGTACATTAAGAGATGGAGGTCTTGTGAATAATTTTGAATTCACTGATGAGTTTGTTAAAGATCTTTATGAAGCTAATGTGGCAGCAGGCGTTGATTATATGGAATTTGGATATAAGGCTGATAAGGATATATTTGATGAGAAAGAATTCGGAAAGTGGAAGTTCTGTAAGGAAGAAGATATCAGAGCTATTGTTGGCGAGAATGACACACCACTTAAGATATCAGTTATGGCTGATGTCGGAAGAACTAATATGAAGAGAGATATTCCACCTAAGTCAGAGTCAGTTGTTGATATGGTGAGAGTTGCAACATATATTAATACCATTCCGGCAGCTATTGAGATGGCTAACTACTGTTCAGATATGGGATATGAGGTTACAGTAAATATTATGGCGATATCAACAGCAGGTGAGAATGAGTTAGACCTTGCATTAGAGCTTCTTGCATCACAGAGCAAGGCACAGTACATATACCTTGTTGACAGCTATGGTTCATTATACCCGGAGCAGGTAAGAAGACTTGCTGACAAATACATTAAGATAGCAGAGAAGTATGGAAAAAGTGTTGGTATACATGCACATAACAACCAGCAGCTTGCATTTGCCAATACAATCGAGGCATGCTCAATCGGCGTAAGCCTTCTTGATGCAACAGTAAGCGGAATGGGAAGAGGTGCAGGTAACTGCTATTCAGAATTATTATTAGGGTTCTTAAGAAATCCTAAGTTTAATATAGTTCCTGTGCTTAAGTTTATTGAGAAGCATATGGTTCCACTTAAAGCATCAGGTGTTGTATGGGGATGTGATGTACAGTACATGCTTACTGGTCAGACTAATCAGCATCCAAGAACAGCAATTGCATTTACTAAGGCAGAAAGAATCGATTATGCTAAATATTACACAGAAATTACCGGAGATGAGTAATGAAATGTTGACATGACATTTTTAAGAGCGTAAAATATGCTCAAAATCGTGTAAAACATTTTTTACATCAGTATCTTTAGATGAAAGGAAGTACTAACAATGGAAAAGAAGAATATTGACTGGTCAAGCCTTGGCTTTGGTTACATCAAGACTGACAAGAGATTCGTAGCCAACTATAAAGATGGCGCATGGGATAACGGAACACTTACAGAGGATGACAAGGTTGTCATTAACGAGTGTGCAGGAGTCCTTCAGTATGCACAGACATGTTTTGAAGGTCTTAAGGCTTATACAACAGAGGATGGTCACATTGTTATGTTCCGCCCAGATCTGAATGCAGCAAGAATGAAAGATTCATGTGAGAGACTTGAGATGCCAGTTTACCCAGAAGATAAGTGGGTAGAGGCAGTTGCTAAGACAGTAGAAGCTAATGCAGCATGGGTACCACCTTTTGGTTCAGGTGCTACACTTTATGTCCGTCCATACATGTTCGGAAGCAACCCTGTTATCGGAGTTAAGCCTGCTGATGAATATCAGTTCAGAGTACTTACAACTCCAGTAGGTCCTTACTTCAAGGGCGGTGCTAAGCCTATTACTATCAAAGTTTCAGATTTTGATAGAGCAGCACCACACGGAACAGGACATATCAAGGCTGGACTTAACTATGCAATGAGCTTACATGCTATTATGACAGCACATGAAGAAGGATATGCAGAGAACATGTACCTTGACCCAGCAACAAGAACTAAGGTTGAGGAGACAGGTGGCGCTAACTTCATCTTCATCACTAAAGATGGTAAGTTCGTAACACCAAAGTCTAATTCAATTCTTCCATCAATCACACGCCGTTCATTAATGGTTGTTGCTAAGGAATATCTTGGATTAGAGGTTGAGGAAAGAGAAGTTCTCTTTGATGAAGTTAAGGATTTTGCAGAGTGTGGTCTTTGTGGTACAGCTGCAGTTATCTCACCTGTTGGAAAGATTAACGACCATGGTAAGGAAATCTGCTTCCCAAGCGGAATGGAGAAGATGGGTCCTACAATCCAGAAGCTCTATGATACATTAACAGGTATCCAGATGGGTAAGATTGAAGCTCCTAAGGGATGGATTTACACAATTGCGTAATTCGTATTATTAAAATATTTATTCGGTCTGGACAAGTGTTCAGACCGATTTTTTAATTTTCTAAAGTAGATTTTACATTGAAAATGTGATAACATACTAATATAACAGACGTTAGTAAAGAGGTGCAGCAGTATGTCAGAAGTCGGAACTAATGAACGTTTATTGCGTTCTGATGTAACATTAGAAGAAAGCAGAAAGATAGAGAGAGTGCTTAGAAGAAACAATATATCATATTTTGAGAAGTGGAATTTCCACACAGGTGTGTTCAAGTTCCTTAATAACAGTAAGAATTCTAAGTGCGATATTTATGTTCATATGGATTCTATGGACAAGGCAAAGGAATTGCTTGCAGATATGTAGAATATATTTATAACAGAATATGTCTAAGATAATGGTCAGAGTGATTTACTCTGGCCTTTTTTTATGCTATAATTTTTTTACTTTGTGTGAAAGGATAGAAATTATGACAAAGAAAAGGATAGCATTGAAAATAGTAAGGAGAGTAGGAATATGTATTCTTACCACAGTGGTTCTGCTTCTTATAGGGCTGTTAGGCGTTGTAAGAATTATGGAATTCGGACCATCAAAGACAGCAAGAAATCTGTTTGTTAATTCAGCAATGGAATCAAGTGCAGGAGGAATACTTGTAACACTATTTTTTTCAGATGAAGAGATAGCCAGAATAAGAGCAATCAATTCCATACAGAAGACAGATGAAGTGACAGATTCTTCGCTTATATCAGATACAACAATTCTTACACAAGAAGAAAAATCAATGATAGAGGTTATTGATATAGAGAAGGATACTTACAGAGGTAAGATGATGATTGTAAGAGACCCATCAAGAGTTATGGTAGGAACAAGCGGGGAATATGGGAAAAGCTGTAAGGGAAAGAAAGTATCAGAGATAGCGGAAAGCTATGGCGCAATAGCTGCGACTAATGCCGGCGGTTTTCGGGATGCAGGAGGAGTAGGAACAGGTGGCGAGCCGGATGGACTTGTTATATCAGAAGGCAGGTTAAAGTGGGGGTCACTGGGAACAACTTATGGAATTATAGGTATAGACAATAATAATGTACTTGTAGTGGGAGATATGACAGCACAGGCGGCACTTGACCGGGGAGTAAGAGATGCCGTAAGTTTCGGGCCGGTGCTTGTTGTTAATGGAGAAGCGGTTGAAGTTAATGGGAGCGGAAGCGGTCTTAATCCAAGAACAGCAATCGGACAGAGAGAAGATGGTTCAATACTGCTTGTAGTAATAGATGGACGCCAGGTAAACAGTCTGGGAGCGTCATATTCAGATGTGATAGAGCTCATGCTTGAGTATGGTGCAGTTAATGCGGCTAATCTTGATGGTGGCTCATCATCACTTATGTATTACAATGGAGAATACATCAACAGTTGTGCATCAATGTATGGACCAAGAGATTTACCGACAACAATAATTGTTAAATAAATGTTTAAAAAGGGGCAGGCCGGAGGCTGAGAAAATAATGATTAAAAAGACAATAAAAATCCCGTTATTCTGGAAAATATATATAATAGTTGTCACCATAGTACTGATAGGATTTGTTGTACTGTGGAGCATCCTGTGGACAGCTTTAAAAAAGTATGAGCAGTCACGACCAGAGTATGCTATGGATAAGATAACTGAACAGATACAATTACAGGATACAGGAGATTTCACAAAGTATGTACACACGGGGGAAAACGCTTATGAAGGCAGTGAAGCGTTAGATGAAGCTGTGAGAGAATATATTAAAAATGTATTATGTGAGGGAGCGTGGGCATACACTAAGAAATCTGGTGAGTACACTAATGATAATCCGGTATATCAGTTAAAGAAAGACGGGCAGAAAACAGATATAATAATATATCTTGAGAAAAGAAGTAAAAATGAGTGGACAATTGCGGATGTGTCAGGACTTAGCTGTGAAGGAAAGACCTATGAGATAATAGTTCCGGAGAATTCAGAAGTGACAGTTGATGGCAATAAGCTAGGAAGTGAATATGTAACAGAAACTAAAGATGCAGAGGTACTAAGTAATGTTGCCAAACACATTAATATGCCTAAGACAACAACATATCATATAGAGAATGTATATAAAGAACATGAAATAAAAGCAACAGGTCCTGTGTATAACAGTGAATTGGAGCTTATAAGCAGCACAGATAATGTATATGAATTTGGATTTGAAGCTAATGGCAAGCTGATAGAGGAACAGGAAAGCCGTATAAAAGAAATTACAGAAATTTACGGTAAATATGTAGTTAATTATGAAAGCTTTGCAAAGCTTTCGCCATACATACTGCCTGGCTCATATGCATACTCATACCTGTCCAGAATATCAAGGACTAATATATGGTTAGAGGTAAGCAGGGAACCAGCATTTAGTGATATGAAAGTATATAATTACCAGTCATATACAAAAGATTGTTTTTCATGTGAAGTAAGTTTTGATTTACAAGTATCTTATAACAGTGGCAGTTTCAAAGATTACCCTACTCATATGGAGTATATATTCGTAAAAAGAAGCGGCAAGTGGTATATAGCGGATATGGTGATGTTGAAGTAGTATAGACAATGGTATTCCACCAGCTCGTCTGTATATGGCTTACGCTCTCATGGATTACTGCGCTTAGTGGGAGTAAATGCCGTCATCTGCAAAGGCTATTACTGTGAGCGAAAGCAAACGCGCTTCGCTTGAACGAGCTTTCACTCACAGACCTTATGCATATAACGGCATTAACTCCCACACAGCTCGTAATAAATCGAGCGTAAGTCATATACAGACAATCAGGTGGAAATATGTATTGGCTGATACATACTTCCACCTGATGTAATATTAAGAATATTCTATTTACTCACTATCTTTCGGCAGAGACTGCATATACTGATGCATTGATTCTGCTACAATCTTGCTGTGTGCAACAGCTTCTACTACGGTTCTTGCACCGTTGACAACATCACCTGATGCGAATATACCCGGACGGCTTGTGTGACCAGTCTCGTCTGCGTCAAGAAGTCCCCTTGCAGTAGCTTTAAGACCAGTTGTTGTGTTGACAATACGGTTCTGAGGTCCCTGACTGATAGAGATGATAACACTGTCTGAGTGGTGAAGTGTATCAGTTCCTTCTACATCAGTGAAAGTTCCATCCTCATTCTCAATAATATCCCTGAATATAACACCGTCATCCTTAATCTCAACAGGGCGTTTGTTATATTCAAATGTGATTCCTTCAAGCTGTGCATAGCTGAATTCATATTTGCTTGCAGCAACTTCCTTAGTGATAGAGAAACAGATGACATTACGGGAGCCTTTTCTCTTGGCGGTTCTTGCAACATCCATAGCGGCATTACCGGCACCGATAACAATAACAGTTTCACCAAGGTGGTAGCTGTCAGGGTTATTGAGGTAATTGATACCAAAGTGGACATTACCGAAAGTCTCTCCTTTAATATGAAGAGAGTTAGGCTTCCATACACCTGTACCTATAAATATAGACTTGTAGCCATCACGGAACAAATCATCAATTCCGATGGCACCACCGATAGTGGTGTTAGGACGAATTTTGATTCCTTTTAAGGCAAGATGTCTGTATTCAATGTCGTCAAGAACAGTCTTAGGAAGTCTGAATTCCGGAATACCGTATCTTAATACGCCGCCAATCTTGTCCTTTCCTTCAAATATAGTAACCTGATATCCGTATCTTGCAAGAATAATTGCAATAGTGATACCGGCAGGACCTGAACCGATGATTGCGACTCTCATGCCGTTAGAAGGCTTAGGACCTTCGGTCATCTGGTTGGCATATGTACTTGAGATATAATTCTCAATAGTAGAAAAATGTACAGGAGCGCCCTTTCTTCCAAGTACACAGTGACCTTCACACTGGTTCTCATGATTGCAGATGAGACTGCACACGGTAGTAAGCGGGTTGTTCTCGAAAAGCATTTTACCAGCTTCGTTAAGCTTATTCTCTTTAAGTAAACGGATTGCCATAGGAATGTTAGTGTTGATAGGACATCCCTTCTGACACTGAGGCACTTTGCACTGTAAGCAGCGGTTGGCCTCGTCCATAACATGTAAAGCCATAATATATCCCCCTTTAAAGATGTTATATAGTAGATTGCATGTGTGCGTCCGGTAGGCCGGCTGTCCGGCACCTGTCTGTGGCGCGGGAACTCAGGTTTTCCTCGCTTAGCAGGAGTAAAAGCCGTTGTCTGCAGAGTCTATTACATTGCACAAAAGCAAACGCGCTTCGCTTGGACGAGCTTTTGTGCAATGTAATAGACTCTGCAGACAGCGGCTTAACTCCTGCACAGCTCGTCAAAATTCATTCCAGCGCCATAGACAGGCGCCGGACAGCCTGATACACACGCGCAGCTTACTACTACATAACATTTTTAAAAGGGGGATATATTATGGCATTACATGTTATGGATGAAGCCAATCGTTGTCTTCAATGCAAAGTTCCACAGTGTCAGAAAGGCTGCCCTATAAGCACCAACATTCCACTGGCAATTAAGTTACTCAAAGAGAACAAGCTTGATGAAGCAGGTAAAATGCTTTTTGAAAATAATCCTCTTACAACTGTATGCAGTCTTGTCTGTAACCACGAAAACCAATGCGAGGGGCATTGTGTTCTTGGACGTAAGGGAGCACCTGTACATTTTTCAACAATAGAGAATTATATCTCAACTACATATGCTAACAAAATGACAGAAGGTCCTAAGCCATCTAATGGTATGCGTGTAGCTATTATCGGTTCAGGTCCTGCTGGAATTACAATCGCTATTATCCTGGCAAGATATGGCTATCAGGTAACTATATTTGAGGGCAAGGACAAAATTGGCGGTGTCTTAAGATATGGTATTCCTGAATTTCGTCTTCCCAAATCAGTTCTTGACGATATCGAATACCGCCATCTTGAATTAAAGGGTATCAAGGTACGTCCTAATACTCTTATAGGAAGTGCAATAACTATTGAAGATTTATTCCGTGATGGTTATAAGTCTATATTCGTAGGAACTGGCGTATGGAATCCTAACACACTTCACATAAAGGGCGAGACATTTGGAAATGTCCACTTTGGAATTAACTATCTTAACAACCCCGACAGCTATAAGCTTGGAGAACGTGTAATCGTAATCGGTGCTGGTAATGCTGCTATGGACGTTGCAAGAACAGCGATAAGAAAAGGTGTCCGCAGGCTAACCTGCTTCTCTATCACTAAAGAAGTAGCTGCCAGCCAGTACGAATTCAGCTACGCCACTCTTGAAGGTGTTGAATTTGAATATAACAAACGACCAGTTGAGATTAAAGATAACGGCGTAATATTCAGAGATGTAATAGAAAATGAAGATGGCTCATTCACTGATGTAGATGGAAGCGACACATTATATGAATCAGACAGCGTTATTATCTCAATAAGCCAGGGACCAATGACAAGACTTGTCAACAGCACTAAAGGCTTAAATGCCAATAAACGTGGTCTTCTTGAAGCTGACGAAACAGGTCATACATCACGCCCGGGAATATTCGCATCTGGTGATGTCGTTAATGGGGCAAGAACTGTTGTAGAGGCTGTGGCACATAGTAAGATTGTTGCAGAATCTATGCATGAATATATGCAGTCGCTTAAAGATACTACAGACTAATACACATTGCTTCACGATAGTCATTCAATATATGACACTAATAAATGCTTTAGCTAAATAACAGTAATAACTAACAGACGACAGTAAATAAAATCGCGGTTATCATCAACGTCAGGCACGCTCTCGCTACTCTCAAACGCAGCGGATACTAAGGCGGTAAAGGACACCGCCTAAGTACCGGCGTTTTCAAAGTACCTGACTTTTGATAATAACCGCGGTTTTCTTTGCAATCTGTTTTATAACAATATCCAATTAAATATTCTGGCGTAAGCCCCTGATACCAGCCGCCACCTAAGCCATATACCGTCCGTTATGCCACCACACTTACTTAACCTGCGTAACCGTTCCGTCATCTGCCACATTTGCATTAATACTCACCTTATTAAGAAGGCTGAATATTCTGCTTTTATCTTCTTCCTGTGTGCATATACGTGTCACACAGCCCTGTAATGTGCCGTCCTGAACAGCTGGCACTACTGATACATCAATTTTATCACCATCATCATTGCCGCTTATTCTGATATTAACGAGCATTGTATCAACATTATATTCATCGAACCAGAAATTACCAAGACTATAGAATATAGGCTTATCCTCATAATACTCTATACCCTGAAGGCAATGGCTGTGACCGCCGATGATAACATCTGCTCCTGCATCTATATATTCCCTTGCACTAGACCTCTGAACGTCCTCAAGCACAGTTGTATGCTCAGTACCCCAGTGGACAACAGCAACTACATAATCTGCATTAGCTCTGGCCTCTTTAATCGTCTGGACAAATAACTCCGTATCATAACATCTGAGTATTCCTGGCGTAGTATCTGTAGCCTGTGGTGTCATCTTATACTTTTCAGCTCTTGAAGCTGCCACAATAGCTATCTTCTTACCGTCAACTTCTGTATAATATGGTTTCATTGCTTCTTCAAGCGTTCTTCCAGCTCCAACATACGGAATTCCAACTGCTTCTAAAGCAGAAAATGTATCATACATTGCCTCCTGTCCATAATCATATACGTGATTATTAGCAAGCTGTGCAACATCTACTCCAAGTGCATTAAGCACCTTTGCTCTCTCTGGACCAGCTCTGAATGTCCACATTTTATTAGCAAGAGGTGCACCTCTGTCACTGTAGCAGAATTCGTTATTAACCAATGTAATATCTGCATCTTTCATATACTTTATAAGCTCTGGCGATATACATTTAGTAATATCTCCGTTATTCTTATCAAGTTCTTTAGTTGTCGGCTCACCCTCCGCAATGTTAATATCACCTGTAAACGTCATTGTTATGTCAAACGGGTGTGTATCAACTGTTGTTTCTTCCCGTGTTGAAACCTCGCTTGTATCTAATACATCATTATTGCTTACACCTGATGATTTCCCACACCCCGATACAAACAACACACTTATAATGACAGCTATAATAACAGCTGATTTCTTTTTTAAAGCATTTTTCACTATGCTCTTTCTCATTATATAGTATTCTCCATTCCTGACCTGTATGTATTCTGTTCTCGTTCAATCATTCATAAATAATTATTGATTATTATCAATTATTGATTATTCACAATTACTTATTACTATCAATCATTTATTCTTAACAATTATTTATTCTTAGAGTTCTTTGAATCCTTATGTTCACTGACTGATTCGTCCATAACGCCTCCTGCCGCAAGCAGCGCTTTAGCTCTCTCAAAGGAATCCATATGAACTAAAATATCACATTTGGCATTCTTATCATTATTAAGAAATCTAAGAAGTCCTGTATGTAACTTCCATCTTTCAAAATATGAAATATTGTTCTTTCTAAGAACCTTCTCTATCTTCTTACATTCTTCCATTGATACATCAGAACGAATTACTCTTTCCATTGTTGAAACTTCACTCATCGCATAACACCTCTTTTATTATAGTTTCAATTCACTTTTTCAGACTAAATTTTATCACATAAGAATCAAAAAATCTATAAAAAAATAAAACTGCCACTTTATGTTAATCATAAAGTGGCAGTTTTTGTTACTATATATTAGGTTAACCGGATAAACTTTTTAATTATCTTGATAATCCTTTTCTCTTCTTCTCATAGAAGAATACACCTGCAAGTGCCATAACACTCATAATCATTAAGATTACATATACTACTGAGTTAGTTGTATCACCTGTTGCTGTGCTCTCTCCTGTTTCTGGATTACCAGTTGCTGGCTCACTTGTTGATGGTTTATCTATAACCCCTCCTGAGCCTTCAGTCTTAGCATCACTATAGATGATTGCATATGTTGAGAACTTATCTGACTTAAATGTAAGTTTACCTGTTGCTGCATCAAATGCTGCATCAAGGATAGTTGTTTCACCATCGTGTACTCTCACAATCTTATAAGTTCTTGTTACTGCAGAATCTGTATTAATAAGATTTTCTGGAAGAGCAATTGTAAATTCAATCTTCTTATCTGTAGATGTTATTGTTCTCTTATCGTTACCAACTGATAATATAATGCTTATATCGAAATATGAACCAACTACATAATTACCAGATATAATACCTTCTACTGCATTCTTATCTTTAGCAGTTACGCTGTCAGCAATATTCTTAACATCAACTTCAATCTTTACATCAGCACCATTAGCAATTGCCTCTTTTTCTGCTTCTGTAAACTCTATGTCATCAGTATCTACTACAACACTTACGATGTCTTTCATATCACCTGATGCAACTGTATCTGGTGTAAGCTTAGCAATTGAAGTAACATCTATCTTCTCAGCACAGCCTTCGTGTTTACAATGACGAGACTTAGAACCTTCTTCCAAAACTGTAGGTGCTTTATCAACTGTAAATTCATCGCTGAAATCATGTCCTAAAGCATCTATTTCCCTTGTCTGTTCAGCATCACACTTAGTACATAATCTGTGTTCAACACCCTTTTCTGTACATGTTGGTGCTGTCTTAACTGTCCACTCACCCCATACATGCTCTTCTGGTCTGTCCTCTACAAGCTGAAGGAAGTCGCCTAACACAACCTTACCACCTTTTCCTTCTGGCATTGTATCAATACCACCAGTAACGATATTCTTGAAATCACTAAGATTCTTGAAATCTTCTGCTGTAAGCTTTGCACCTTCACTATTAACTGACTCGCCATTCTTGTTAATAAAGAAACTTTCGAGTGAATAGTAACGGCTGATTACATCTTCCTTTGCTTCCTTATCTGTCTTATTAAGTAATGCCTTACCTTCTGCATCTACAATTTCCTTGTATGTATCGTCTGAATAAGACTTAACATTCTCTACTGTAAACTGAGGTTCAACACCTGTATATACATGTAATTCTAAGTTAGAACCACCATTATTATAACCTACTAAGTTAACATAAGTTCCCATTGGATCTGAGTTATTAGTAAATCCATTAGCTGTATTACCAAATGAGTAGCTGTTATATATCTTGTGATTAACTGCTATACCAGAACCACCCATCTTAAATCCGTTACCATCACCCTTTGAGTCATGTAATGCACCATTGTAATATAACATACCATTACCGTAGCATACGCTGTCATAGATTTCTACCGCTCCAATAGCTCCTGTTGAACCCTTAGAGAATAGATCCCATCCATCATCAGCATTGTATGCTGCTATACAACCCTTAAATACATTGCCTTCACCACAAGTAAGCTTAGCAGCAAAACCATCTGCATTGTTCTGTGACTTATCGCTATTGTTATATGCGTTACAATTAATTATCTGATTGTATGAAGGCCAGTCTGCCTTTTTGTTAGAACCATCTGTTCTTGATACTGAAAGTCCTGAATTAGAGTGACCATAGAAATCACAACCCTCAAGAATATTGTGGCTTCCACCAAGTGTAACACCACCACCGTTAGCAAACTTCATATTAGCTACATACCAGTAATCACCTGATAAGTCAAATGTATTAGATACAAACTTACTATCTACAAAACTTCCGCCAAAATCAAATATTACATCTTCTGTATTATCTGGTGCTGCCATAAAGTACTTCATTCCGTCTTCGCCAGTACCATCATTACCATGCCATATACCTGTTGTCTTAGTAAGCTTGTATGTACCACCAAGTGCATATACAGCCTGACCTGACTGGCAGTATGTTAATGCTGTCTGAACATCTACAGGATCTTCCTTAGTACCTGCTGCTGATGAAGTACCTGTTGGAGAACAATATATAGCTTCCTTAACTGGAGCAATTATTCTACGGTTAACTGTTGTATTCATTACAACTGGTGATGCTGATGTGATATTCTGAGTAGCATCTGGCTCAAAGTATACCTGGAATCTGTTATCACCAACAATTAATGTTGTATCAAATGTATATGTTCCTGCTTCTACTGACTGCTGGCTCACAATTGTCTTAGCATTCTGCTTAACTGTAAGAAGTCCCTTTGTATTAACAGATACACCATATTCATATCTTTCTGATGAAGTCTGGCTAAGTGTTGTCTGTGATACACCTGGCTTTGTAGCTGCTGGCTTGTCAAATGTCTGTGGAGCATCTGCTGCTCTGTCTGTTACATTAAGTTTAACTGATGATGTATCAACTGTAATCTTAGCACCTCTTGCTGCGAAGAAACCAAGATACATATTATCTTCATCTATTGTTGAGAATGTATCTGCTGGTAAGTAATAGAAGATATTCTCTAACTCACCACCTGGATTAGTCTCACCTGTTACTGCACTTGTAACATCTGCGCCCTTAACATATTCACCTGTTGCTGTATCCTTCATCCAGGCATATATACCTGAATTATCTTTCTTTAATCTTAATTCGTAAGTCTGAGGCTTATCCTCTTTAATCTGATATGTTAATGCTTTATTATACTTACCATATCTTGTAATATTATGTCTGTTAGATGCATCTCCATCTGTAACACCATATCTACCGAATACATTTACCTGACCATAATATCCACCGACTGCAATTGAATTAGAGTAGTAGATTGATGCATCACCATCTTTACCGTTAGAATCTCTTACCATAATACCAAAGCCTTCCTGAGCATCAGGAGCTTTCTTTGTAATAAAGTAATTAACTGTTACGTTAGCTGTTATATCAAAGTTATCATTCTTAGCATCTAACTTTGTATAATAATATGCTATACCATCCTGTCCATCATCTGTACACTTACCGGCACCTTCCTTAGCTTCAATGACTACTGAACCTTCTTTTGATGTATCAATACTCATCTTAGACTTTGAAACTGACTGACCAAATATAATTGAATTCCAAGTAAGATCTTCAAACTTAAATTCTTTCTTATCTCTTACTGTTGCCTGAATTGTTGTCTCAAGCGTCTTTCCTTCTACTGTTGCAGAAATCTTAATGTCATATGTTCCTGTTTCATCTTTCTTGTATGCTGATGAATCGACCTTAACATCTGATCCAGCAACTGCAACTTCTTTTCCACTATCATATACAGCAGCTACTTCAA
>ENA-OOXA01000976-OOXA01000976.1-human-gut-metagenome-genome-assembly--contig:-NODE-976-length-17684-cov-1.871519_pt1 | contig 17684 bp, 16 predicted proteins | sample MGYA00241581_ERZ501331 | MGnify/ENA primary metagenome ERZ501331 (study PRJEB25962, sample SAMEA2042982) | human gut metagenome | biome: human gut; feature: human-associated habitat; material: faeces...
AAACCGCCAATTAAAAAAGCATTAAGAAAAATCATTTTCTACCTCCCACTCTACTATGTGACATATTGCTGGAATACTTTCAGCTTGAAGAGTCATAATCGGATTCATAAGAGCTCCTGTTGCACATAATAAAACCTTTTTATATTTATTTAATTTCATCATCGTATAAATATAACTATAAGATACCGTAGGCAAACATGCGCAGCCTGATCCCCCACAATATATTTTTATATCACTTCCATAAATCATAAGCCCACAATCATTATAATTATTTACCTCATGGTACTTTTCTTCTAAAACTTTTAGTACCAAATCAGAACCATACTTTGATAAATCGCCGGTTAAGATTAAATCATAGTCAGCTGGTGTTGTATTAGTTAACTCTAAATACCTTAAAATTGATTCTGCCGCAGCTGGTGCCATCGCCCGTCCCATGTCATCGGGCTTTTTTTGTTTTAAATCAATTACTTGCCCAATATAAGCCCTTTTAAGTGCTATTTTCTTTTTTTTATTTGTAAGAATTATACTACAAGCTGCCGTTACTGTTTTAGTTTGAGTTTGACCTTTAGCTCCACCATATTCATTTGGCATTCTAAATTGTCTCTCACTCGTTGCGTTATGTGAGCTTGTAAGACATATAACATTTTCGCCAGTCTTTTCAACTAAAAGCCCCCCTAAAATCATTCCCAAGCATGATGTAGCACAGGCTGCATATATTCCAACTGCTTTATATGAATAATTTCTTAAGGTATAATTTGAAATTACATTTTGATTGCTTAAGTCACCTGAAATAGCAAATTTAATATCATGCTCATTAATTTTCGTTTTCTTAAGTGCCATTTTAATCGCGTCATCTAACATTTTCATTTCTGCTTTTTCAAAGCTTTTATGCTTCATTCTTAAATCTTTATATGTTTTATCAAAATATGATTTGAAAGGTCCGTTGGCTTCTTCGTTTCCGGCACAAACAGCAGTTGTATCAATATAAACATCCTTAAATTCAATTAGCTCCATAGGCTCACCAAATATTTAATTAAACCAACCATATAACCTGATATAATTCCAAAAACTAAAACTGAACCAGCAAGTTTTAAAATATTAGCACCAAGTCCTAATAAAAATCCTTCGCTTTTAAATTCCATTGCCGCCGAGCATAAGCTATTCTCGAATCCGGAAATTGGTAAAATACTTCCAGCTTTTGCCATTTGACCTATTTTATCGTATAAACCTAAAGCTGTTAAAATTCCTGAAAAAGAAATTATAATAATAACCATAATTGACGTTTTAAGCGCATTATCGTCAACAAATTTAGCAAGTATATACAAAATAAACTGTCCTAATAAACAAATTAAGCCACCAAAAAGAAACGCCTCTAAACCATTAAGCAAGATTCTTTTATAATCTTTTTTTGCTTTTAATAGCTTCTGATATTCTTTTTCTTCAATAATCATATTTTCACCCCTATTTATTTTTACCAAATATAGGGTTTTAATACACAATTATTCCCAAGCCTTAAATATTTTAAGAATTGTACCTTCGCCTTTGGCTGATATAACATCAAATTGATTAGAAAAAAGTTCCATTATAGTAAAACCAAGACCACTTCTATCTTTACTTTTCATCGTTGAAAATAAAACCTCTCGTGCTTGTGAAATATTTTCAATACCAATTCCATAATCTTCGATTTCAATATAAAGACCTTCATCATCAAATTTAATTCTTAGTTTGATATCCTTATCATTATTTTCATTATAACCATGAATAATAGCATTTGTAATTCCTTCTGATACAATTGTTTTTACCTCATTAATAAATGAGATTGTCTGATTTTTATTTGAAATCAAAGACGCAATCATACCTCTTAAATTAGGTATAGCTTCTAATTCACTTTTAAATGTTATTTCCATCTGCTTCATAATCCTAAAAACCACCTTGCTGAGGCTTCAGAGTCTCTTAATGTACAAATTTTTAACAATCCTGACATTACAATAATTTTTTCAATATTTTGATTCAAATCACAAAGAATAATTTTACCACTTTTTTCTTTAACCTGATTATAACGTCCAATAATCATTCCAATACCCGTTGAATCCATAAAGCTTAAATCTCTCATATTAAACACAATATTTTTTACATCATATTTGCGTAATATTTCACATAGCTTTGCCCTTATATCAGTTACAGACATTTCATCAAGTTCACCCTTAAATCTTGTAAAAACCGTATCTTGTTTTATACACATATTTACCTCTAACCCCATTCTTATCACCTAGCTAAAGTATACATTTAAATATACCTAAAAAAAAGACATTCGACAAAACCTCTAATTATAAGTAAAATAATTTTTTTTATTGTTTTGCCAAATGCCGTCAATATAATATATCAAATTAAAGAAAATGTAAAAAAAACTCCAATTGTGGAGTTTTATTTTACCTGAAATTGAGAATTATAAATTGAAGTATAGAAGCCATTTTTGGCAAGAAGCTCTTCATGACGACCTATTTCCATAATATGTCCATCCTTCATTACAATTATTTTATCAGCATTTTTTATTGTTGAAAGACGATGAGCAATAATAAAGGTTGTTCTACCTGCCATCATTTCCTTAAATGCTTTTGAAATTAATATTTCTGTACGTGTATCTATATTTGATGTTGCTTCATCAAGAATTAATACATTAGGAATTCTTAACATTAATCTTGCAATACATAAAAGCTGCTTTTGACCCGTTGACATACCATCACTATCTGAAATAATTGTATCATATCCATGTGGAAGTTGCATGATAAACTCATGAGCATATGCCCTTTTAGCTGCATCTATAATTTCCTCATTAGTAGCATTATCCTTACCATAAGCAATATTTTCTTTTACAGTTCCTTTAAATAACCAAGTATCCTGTAAAACCATTCCCATGTGTGAGCGAAGACTTTTCCTTTTTATCTGATAAATACTTTTTGAATCAACCGTTATATCGCCACTATTTATATCATAAAAGCGCATTAATAAATTGATTAGCGTTGTTTTACCACAGCCTGTAGGTCCAACAATTGCAATTTGTTCGCCTTTTTTACAATCAATTGAGAAATTTTCAATCAAAGAAACGTCACTCTTATATGAGAAAAATACATCCTTAAATGATATTTCACCATCGATATTTTCAATTTCTTTAAGATTTGATTCATCAGGTAATTCTTTAGCATCAAGTAGTTCAAAAACACGTCTTAAAGATGCAAAGGAATTTTGAAGTTCAGTAGCAACGGAAGAAATACTATTAAAAGGCTTAGTATACGAAGAGGCATAGCTTAAGAACGTTGATAGCATACCAACCTTAAGACCACCAGAGACAACGTCGATTGCACCAAATGTTGCAACACAAAGATAAATAATTGCATTTACAAATCTTGTAATAGGATTTGCAAGCGATGAATAAAATTGAGCATTAATGCCATATTTATATAATTCTTCATCAATTCCATCAAAAGTCTTAGTATTAGCATCTTCTCTTCCATAAGCTTTAATAACTGCTTGATTTTCAACCATTTCATTAACAAAGCCAGTTAAGCGTCCTTTTACCTCAGCCTGAGCCTTAAAGGTTTTAAAACTCATTTTAGCAATAAAAGTAGCACCAATTAAAGAAAGAGGAGTTAAAGCCACAACTAATAAACCTATTTTATAATTTAATCTAAGCATAAATACAAGGGTAAATATTATTGTTATAATACCAGTTAAAGCTTCAGTAAATGTTTGCAAAAGCCCTTCTGCAACCGTATCGATATCTGTAATAATTCTTGAAAGTAAATCACCGTAAGAATGAGAATCAATGTAAGATACTGGGACACGATTAATTTTAGCGAAGGTATCAATTCTTAAATCTCTAATCATTAAATAAGTAAGCTTATTTAAAAAATAAGTCATTATATAACCAAACAATGCACCGATAATAACACAACCTATTAATAAATAAAGATACGTATAAAATTTATTTCTAAGGCTACCAAAATCATGAAGATAATCAAGCTCATCAATTAGATTACCCATAAGCATAGGTGCATATAGTGTCGCAAACACGTAGACTAAAGCCGACAAGAAGGCTAGTACTAAAATTAAAATATAAGGTTTAAGATATTTAAAAATTCTTTTAATTAAATGCTTATTCTTCATTTATAGTAACCTCCTTTACAGACATTTCCTGACTAATACAAATTTCACGATAAAGCTTTGATTTTTCTAGAAGTTCATCATGACAACCAATTGCGTCTATTTTACCATTGTCAAGGACAATAATCTGATCAGCATATGCAATTGATGAAGCTCTTTGAGAGATAATAAATGTTGTCTTTTTTAATTCCTTAATAGCCATTCTAAGCTTATAATCAGTTTGATAATCTAAAGCCGATGAAGAATCATCTAATACCAAAACTGGACTATTCTTTAAAATAGCACGAGCAATGCTTAAGCGTTGACGTTGACCACCACTTAAATTTTTACCGCCTTGTAAAACCCTTGCATTTAATCCATCGGGCATTTTGCTTATAAAGTCAGCCTGAGCTACTTTTAAGGCATGGTTTATTTCATCAATGCTGGCATTTTTTTTCCCATAGCACAAATTATCAATTACATTTCCATTAAATAGAACCGTCTTTTGTAATACTGTAGAAATATTATGATTAACATATGATAGCTTATAATCTTTAATATTACGGCCATTAAGATAAATATCACCACTTGTAGTATCATAAAAACGATTAATTAAATTAACAATGGTAGATTTACCTGAGCCTGTACCACCAATAATACCAATTGTTTGACCTTTATAAACTTTAAAGTTCAAATTTGAAACAGCAGGATATGAATCAATATTATAATTGAATGTTACATTCTTAAATTCAATTGCTACATCAGTATCTAATCCTTCTTCGTAACTTCCATCATTAATTGATGATTTCATATCGAAGACCTCATTAATACGTACTGATGATGCTTGTGCCTTAGTAAAGATGGTAACTAAATTAGTAACCGCAATAATCGCAATCAAAATTTGATTTAAATAATTGATTAAAGCTTGAATATCACCAACTGAAAGATTAATTGTCTTCATTTGATACATTCCAATATACATTACTAAAATAATAGCTGCATTTACGACAATAAAAGTTAAAGGATTTAAAAAAGCACTAATTTTACCAAGTCCAACTTGAAGACTAGCAAGTTTGGAAGTTTCATCATTAAAGCGATTAACTTCATATTCCTCTTTACGAAATGCTCTTACTTGTCTTACACCCGTGAAATTTTCTGTCGTTATTGTTGTAACATTATCCAAACTTTTTTGAATCTTTTTATTTCTTGGTAAAGTAAGCTTCATAATCATAAAGAAAATTATAAAAAGTAAAATACCCGTAATTAAGAATACAATACCCATAATAGGATTAATTACAAAGGCAAGAGCAGTTGAACCAATTACGATAAAAGGACTTCTTATTACTAATCGAATAAGCATTGCAACTGATTTTTCAACATTAAAAATATCATTTGTCTGTCTTGTAATAATACTAGATGTTGAAAGATAATCAAGTTCCTTAAACGATAAAGAATTAATATGCTTAAAATAATCGTTTCTAACATCTGTTCCAAACCGTTGTGATACTCTTGAGGCAATAAATTGACAAACAAGGGTCGAACATAAGCCTGTTGAAGCAAATATTAATAATAAAACACCTTGCTTGATTAAATATGACTTACCACCATCACCATTAATACCAATATCAATCATATTTTTTATTACTAGTGGAACAAGAAGCTCAAATATAGCTTCTAACAATTTAAAAATGGGTCCAATAATAACCCAGTGAATATTTTTTTTTAAATACTTCTTATATAGACGAAACACACAAATCACACTCCATATTTTAAGATTATAGCATATGAATTTAATTTATTAAATAAATTTTGTATAATTTTATTTTTTTAGCAAATGATATTAATGCGATAAAAATCGCAGGAGAATTATCCCCAAATTCTTCTTGAAGTAAAAGTTATCTATACTTCTTTTCTCCCTTTCACACATACTTCAATTTAAGGAAAAATGACTAGCAAATGCTAGCCATTTTTTTACATAGATTTAATTTTACTGACCTTAATAATTGTACCATTATACTCATGTCCCTGAAGCTTCATCAAATAATTAAATCCTTGACGAGTAATTTCTAAGTCAGTACCTGATTTTCTAATTACAATATCGCCAATATTTTCTTTTCTTACACCAGCCACACGACCAGCAAGTGAAACTAGAATTTGAGGTCGTAAAAGTTCTTTTTTTCCAATATTAAGATGTGCATAAACATAATTTTTTTCTTTTCCCTTAGTATCATATTTACGTTCTCTATCACCCTTAAGACGTCCTTCAGGTTTCTTTTTAGCAACATAAATTTCCCTATATTCTTTAGATGATGAATTAAATGACATTGCAATTAAAGCATTAACAAGCTGTGCAGGGTCATTATGAAGCTTAGCAAATTTATTAATTAATGCCATATTAGGTTCAATTGGATCTTCTAAATGACTACAAACATTCTTAAAATAAGCTTGCATGCGAGCATGAATAATATCTTCCTTAGAAGGGATTGGCATCTCAATCATTTTTGATTTTGTAAAACGTTCAATAAATGATACCTTTCTTCTTTCTGATTCCGTCGCAAAAGAAATTGAATGCCCTTCATTTCCTGCACGTCCAGTACGACCAATTCTATGAACATAAAGCTCATCCTCAAGAGGAAGATCATAATTAATTATAGCTTCTAGACCTTTAATATCTATTCCACGGGCCGCTACATCAGTACAAACAAGAATATTAATATTTCCATCTCTAAATGAATTCATTACTCTATCTCTAACACCTTGTTTTAAATCCCCATGAAGTCCATCTACTAAATATTTATTTTTTTGCAAAGTTGAAACAATTTCATCAACCTTACTTTTAGTATTAGAAAAAATTATACAAGAATTAAAGCCTGAAAGATCGAGGATACGAATTAAAAGGTCCATCTTACTTTCACGCTTACAATAATAAACCTCTTGCTTAATTGCTTCTACAGTTAAACTCTTCTTTTTTATTACAATGTGTTTTGGATTATTTTGGTAATGCAATGCAACCTTTTTAATAAAATCTGGCATTGTTGCACTAAATAAGACCGTTTGACGCTCTTTTGGTGTATCATGTAAAATTGTTTCAAGATCATCCTGAAATCCCATTTTCAACATTTCATCAGCTTCATCTAGTACAAGATGCTTAAGATTTGAAAAATCAATTGTTTTTCTTTCCATATGATCAATTATTCTACCAGGTGTACCAACAATAATTTGAGGACGATTCTTAAGTTCTCTAATTTGTCTTTCATAAGATTCACCACCATAAATTGTTGCAATCTTTATTCTATGTTTAAAAGTTAAAAGTTTTTTTAATTCTTTTGAAACCTGAATTGATAATTCACGTGTTGGACATAAAATCAAAGTCTCAAATGGTTTATTTGTCGTGTTTATTAAAGTTGGAATCCCATAAGCAAAGGTTTTACCTGTACCTGTTTGAGCTTGGCCAATTAAATCTACTCCTGTTAGCATAAGGGGAATAGCTGCGCTTTGAATTTCTGATGGTTCTGAAATATTAATAGCCTCTAAAGCATTTAATATTTCTTCATCGTTAATTATATCTTTAAATGTCATATTTGCACTTCCTTCAAAAAAAAATAGTAGACATTAAAATCTACTTTCAACACCTTTAAAATTATAACATTTTTTTTATTATTTGCAAGAAATAATGAAGATATATCATATGAAAGCATTTTCAAAATAAAAAAGGATTTAAAATCCTCTTTTACTTAATGAACCTTATTACAATATGGACATATAAATTCAGCTTTTGAATTATAATTTGTAATATTACGGTAATGATAAAAGGCATCCTTCTTTATCAACTCTTTTGGTACAAATGAATCAATACTTGTTTCAAAATAGTTTTCCTTTTTTATATCACAATACTTTTTTACTATTTTTTGTCGACAATGAAAGCAAATAAATTCACCCTTTTTTTCATCAAAACTCATTTTTTCGCCACAAAAAGGACAAAGATCAAAAGAAATGGTTGTATAAATCATACCTCTTAAAATAATTTGTTCAATTCTTCTAAATGAATCAATATCATCGATGCTTAATAAAATGTGTTTAGTTTCTACTTCAATTGGATATGCCGGTAATATTTCATCATATTTTCCAGCTTTATCGTTAAGAATAGAAATTAAAATTGAATATTCTTTTTCTTGTTTAATTTTAAGTAATATATCACCATCTACTGTTTTGAGTTCTATTTGCCATTTTTTAAATTCAAATGTTAAATTTAAATTATTAAAATCAATAATTGTATCTTTTTTTGCTTCAAAATTAAAATTAGTAATCGCAAATACCATTAAAAATTTTACATAAATGTAATAATTAGCTTTAAAATTCAAAAAATCAGTTTCATTTAAAGGTTTAAAGTCTGCTTTAATTTTTCGAAAATGCTTTAGCAAATTATATACTCGATGGTAGTCTTTTTGCATCAGTAAAATATTAGAATTGTGAAGAGAAAAATTATTTGGATAGTTTTTATTTAAACGATAAACATTCCGTTTAAGGCGTGATGTTATAACATCCTTATAATAATTAAGTTTATTGTAATACTCTTTGATTGTCTCATAATTCTGACTAAAGCTTCTAACATAACCTGTATGAAGCTTACCAATCGCTAAAAAATAATTAGGATGATTTACTCTTTCAAGTAAATTCATCTCCAGAATTTTTCCTGAATAAAGCATCTCTCTTATTACTTTCATTTGTTTTTTTAAATAATTAAGAATAGTATCAATGGTTTTGGCAAATACCATATTCTCATATATACAAAAGTCATCATTATATACTCTTGTCATAAGCTTCAATGGTTTTATACTAGTTGAAGTAATATCATCCCATAATTCATTATGAGTTGCAATATGATTAATAGTCTTATTATTAATTAATCTTACTGCTTCAACAGGTAGTACCTCATCTGTATCTTTAAGATGAATTATAGGCCTAGCAAAAATTCTTTTTATCGATGGTAAAACATAATTAATTTTAGAAATCATTTGATCTAGATCATCAAAACTAAAATTTTCATGAACCATAAAAAGAGATAATTTGTTAATTAAGTAATAATCAAATTCTGGAATTGTTACATTATTGTAACTTTCAAGAAACGAAATAAAATTATTATAATCATTATTTATTGCTGCTATTTCTAATAACTCTAACTTATTCATTAAAGATCCTCATTCAATTTACTAACAAACTCTGCACATTTAAATAACTTTAGTTTTTCAAAGCTAGATATTAAACTTTCTTTATCTTCAACAGCCTTAAATTCAAGCTTAGATACTACCTTTGATAGTAATATATCCTCTAAAGCTTCATCTATTAATTCCTTTGAGTTTGTAAAACACGAAATATAGATTTTAACATATTCCTCAATCTGATTCATAATACGATTTCCAAAAGAAATATTATATGGTCTTAATAAAGCCTCTACATCATTAACATACGAAACAGACTCTAAATCAAATGTTTGTTCTTTTAAAGCCTTCTCAAGTAATTTTTCAAACTTATCATATGATAAATATTTACTTTCAATTGGATTAGAATAATTTCTTACCTTAGGTGCTCTTTGATTAAAATTCATTGTCGCAGCACGGTCATATACCTTATCTGAAATTTCAAATGTAGATTCATCACGATTAGCTGTACCAATAAACCATACATTTTGGGGAATATGCAAGGTATGTCCGTCAATTAAAGATAAATATTGATGCTTTTCATTATCATAATCATTAGTTAGCGTAACATTACATAACTGTATTTCTCTTTTCTCTGGCTCATTTTCCATTAATGAAAGGAAATCTGAAAAATAATATTCAATTCTTGATAGATTCATTTCATCAAGTACAATAAATGTAATTACATCGGGATTAAGGCTTGCCTTATAAAGCATGCGAGTAAACTTTTTAGGTGTAAAAACTTTTGAAAATTCATTGTAATATCCAATAAGTTCATTTTTATCCTTCCAAGATGATTCAACTTCAACAATCTCACAATTTCCCATCAAAGCTTCCAAAAATATTTTAGGAAGTGAAGTTTTACCTGTTCCCGACATTCCTTGTAAAATAGAAAGCTTTGTTGCACCTAAACCAGCTACAAATTTAGCAATTGTTTGTGGAGTATAAGAAAGATGAAGTCTTGATTATCTTGCATAATCAACTACAAATTGTACAATATCAGGCAAAGAAGGATTTTCAAACAATTTGTTTTTTCTTTGAAATAACAGGTCATTATAATAAGATAACTTATTATCAAGCTCTGTAAAAGCTGGACATGAATCAAAATTAGGAATCACTTTCACTTGTGGAAGAATATCCTCGTTTTTTTCTGCAATTTCTTCTTCAATTTTATCTGAAGTTTTTTCTTCTTTATCCGTTTTCTTTACATTTGTTTCATTTTCAGTATCTTCTTTTATTTCATTTAAATCAGATTTAGTTTCATTAGCTGCAATTGCAATTTTGATAGGTTCATCATTTTTTAGATTAATTTCATCAGCTAAGTCCTTTTCCGCTTTAGTAAATGGTTTGAAGAAAAAAAGTACAATAGCAAAGAAAACATCAATAAATATTAAATAAAAGCAGCCTGAATCAACGGTTCCAATATCAGTTGATAGAACATCTTTATATCCATACATTTTATCAATTAGTTCATTGATCTGCTCTATATTAATAATACTTGTAATTTCATAATATTTTCCAAATAAGCCGACAATAAATATAAAAGCAAAATTCATTATAATTGTTGCTAGAGCAATTCGCTTTTGCTCTTTACTTCTTGTAAAAGTCGCAGTTAAAGTAATTATAAACATTACTATTGCACAAATAACTATCACAAGGAAGACAAATGCAAGAACCGTAAATCCTGATCCGGTTTTACTTGGATTCATTAATAAATCAATTCCCGTAATCGTAACTGATATATTAGAATTATTATATATTTTACTTTCAACATGAATAAGAGATGTAAACAAAGATGCAATTGTTACAGCTGTAAATAATGTAACAAATACTAAAATAATAATATTATTACCAAATAAAGTCCTTTTTTCACTTTTTCCTTCATTAAACTCATTTTTAGAATTTATAAAACTATGTAAAAGTGTGATAATAGATAAAATCACAAAAGGAATCCAAGAATAGGTTTCAAGATTATTATAATTATTATTTGTACCCAAATAAAAAACAACTGTATTTCCGACAATAAAATAAACAATCGCCACCGCAAAATTTATATATGCTGATTCCTTAGATGCTTTAGAAAAATTAATTGAATGCCAATAATAATATTTTAATGTATGTAAAAAAACACATACCGATGCAATATAAACTAAAAAAGTAATAATAAAACTTATATATTGGATAATATTATTTGTACCCATTAATCCGTCTATAATAATAAATGTAACTTCCTTACTATTATAGTATCCTGTATAAAGAGGAATAAAAAAGATACTTGATAAAGCCAAAATACTTATTATATTCATAATTAAGGTTATGACATAATTCCTATTATGATTTATTTCTTTTTTTATTTTAGCTCCATAAATACTTTCTAATACTGTATGAATACAATAAACAATCATTACTATAATTGTAATAATTAATAAAAAAACATTACCAAAGCCAAATATATCAAAACTAATACCTAAGCTAATCAAAACAATTTGAATGGCAATAGACATTATTGACTCAATCAAAAAGCATTTTTTTCCACATACATTCTTTATTCCAAAGCATATTTGACAAATACCTAATATTACAGTAATAATTAAAACGGCAAACGCAACAATACCTTGTCCATCATTAAAATTAATTTTTTCTACAAGCAGCGTATCATTATAAGCAATTGCCAGTACACCTATCAAAACTAATATCGCACTAATTATGTTTAAAGATAGGCCAATTATTCTTAAAAATATTGAATTTTTATAAATTTTTTCTAATTTCTCTTTCATTTTCTTTCCCTCACAATTCATATTATACGTTTATTATACAACAAAACAGAAAAAAAATTAAATATTTATTTTTTACATATAAAAAAAGCCCATTTAAAATGGACTTAGTATTTATTAAATTATGCTAGGAAGTCCAATGAAGAACAAGAAACGTTCAACAGCGGGCATCTCTTGATATACAATTAGGATTCCTAAGAAGATAGGTGTTCGACAACATGTGTATCCTTGATCCCTATAAAATAAAATTTGGGTTCCACGGCAATCTTCCTAGCACCTATATATTAGCATAATAATCACGTAACGTCAACTTACTTAAAAGGCAAAAGTTAAAATTAAAGTAATAAAGGCCATAAATATTAAGCATATACCAATAAGATACATATACTTATCACCTTTAACATTTGCTTGATATGAAGAGTACTTATTAGCATAAGGCATAATAATTGCAATTATTCCAATGCATAATAAATCAATAGGAATCAAAAAATGCTTTGTATAAAAATTACCATCAAATTTTCCAAACATTAATACTAAATAATAAATAACATTAGCTGCGGCAATAGCTGTAAAAAATAATGCAACACCTTTTAAAAGTTTTTTTTCTTTTAGGCTTAAATTTTTTCTTTTTTCTGTCATATAATCACCATTTTCAATATGATTATACTATAACAAAAAAGACTAGAAAAATCTAGTCTTTATTTATTACTTTGTAAGAGCAGCTACTAAATCTGCCTTCTTCATTGCAGAAATACCAGTAATTCCCTTTTCTTTTGCAATTACCTTTAATTCAGCAACAGTCATCTTGTTATAATCAACTGTAGCTTCAACAGCAACTTCAGTCTTTGGAGCTTCTACTTTTACAGTCTTTGGAGCCTTTACAGTTTTTGTTGCTTTAGGTGCTTCTTGAGCAACATCAGCCTTTGCAGCTTTTGCAGCCTTTGATTCTGTTTGAAGAACTACAACCTTTTCAGTTAACTTAACTGAAGGCATTGTAAGACCCTTCTTAGCAATTTCAACAAACTCAGTGAATGCCTTTGGATCATTAACTGCTAAATCAGCTAACATCTTACGGTTAACTTCAACACCAGCACGGCTAAGACCACAAATAAATAAAGAATACTTTAATCCATTTTCCTTAGCTGCAGCATTAATACGTTGAATCCAAAGCTTACGGAAATCACGTTTCTTTTGCTTTCTATCTCTGTATGCATATTGCATAGCACGCATAACTGCTTCATTTGCAGTTCTATAAATTGTATGTTTTGAGCCAACATAGCCCTTGGCTAATTTTAAGACAGCCTTACGTCTTCTTCTTGTTGTATATCCACCTTTAACTCTTGGCATGATAATTACCTCCTTAAAATTTTAAATAGTATAGCGATTAACGCATATTAGAAATTAATGATTTAATTCTCTTCTCATCTGAAGAATGTACTGATGTTGACTTTGATAATGCAACATTTTCCTTATGAGTCTTATTAGTCTTTAAATGTCCTGTATATGCATGACCACGCATAAGCTTTCCAGAACCTGTTACCTTAATTCTCTTTTTTAAACCACTATGAGTCTTTTGTTTTGGCATTTTAATTACACTCCTTCTTATTTATCATTCTTTGGTCCTAAAACCGTAAATAATGATTTACCATCTAGTTTAATTGGAGATTCTTGTTGTGAACAATCTGCTAAAGTATCAACAAATTTTTTCATAACCTCTTCACCAATATCTTGATGAGCAATCATACGTCCATAGAAACGAAGTGAAACCTTCACTTTATTTCCCTTTTCAAGAATCTTTCTTGCATTTCTTGATTTAGTCATTAAGTCATTTTGCTCAATAACTGGACTAAGTCTTATTTCTTGAACTGAAATTACTTTTTGACTCTTTTTCATTTCTTTAGCTTTCTTTTGTTGCTCGAAACGGAATTTAGAGTAATCCATAATTTTAGCTACTGCTGGGCTAGCCTCTGGTGACACAAGCACCAAATCCAAACCTCTATCAGAAGCCGCTTGTAAAGCTAAACGCTTAGGTAATACTCCAAGCTTTTCTCCTGTGTTTGTAATAACTAGCATTTCTTTACATCTAATGTCATCATTAATAATGGCATCATTATTCTTTTTTGGCTTGTTAATACTAGCCACCTCCAAAATAATTTTAGCAAAATAAAAAGGGACATAAACGCCCCTATAAGTTACAATCGATTTAACTGTGACATTTTGCCTACCAACATAATCAATCAGGCGAGAAACGGGCGTTTCTTCTTTCCACTTATTTAATTACCTTCTATATTATATACAATACAGAAAGTTATGTCAACTGTTTTTTTTATTTTTTTGAAATATAAATGATTGATAAGAAAATTATTAAAAATATTAGTATATAAAGTGGTGTATTATTTTCAATATTTTGATTTAAAATTACAAGTATAGGAAAATACTTCCTTATCTTAATATTTTCTTTAACAAAGTTTAAAGCCAAATATATTATTAGGGGGATTGCGTCAACAATAAAAATACGAAGAATTTTCATCATTAATAAAATTAAAACAACGTTAAAGCAACTATATAATATTATAAAAATACCTATTTTTAAGAAAGTAACTTTAAAAATAAAATTTGGATACCAAATTAATGGGATAATACCAATGATTAATACTTGAACCAAGCTATAATAAAATGCTATTTTTAGTGATGTGATAAGTTTGGAAAAATTTAAATTAACTCTAGTAACACGGGGAATTAAAATAAAATTAATTGTATTTACCTCTTCTTTTAATTCAGATAAAAATAAGGTTGGAATAATTACACAATTTAAAATCATTAAGAAATTTGAAGTAGATTCTAAGTAATTTGCGATATAATCATCCTTTATAAAAACAAATTCAGCCTTATCAAAACCCAGACTAAGGTTATAATATGAAACAACTGCTAGTACAAATAACGTTGCTATAAGGATAATTAGATTTTTTGTGTTTAAATATATTTTCATATAAAGGTCGGAGATATATTTTATTCTTCGCATAATTTTCCATCCTTTATAAATATCTTTTTAGCATTAATTTTAAGTTTTTTAGGTATTTCGTGAATTGACATAACTATTACTGTGTTTGATCGTTTTTTCAAATCCCCAAAAAAACTTTTGATGGCTTCCTCATCAAGCCCCTCAAGTGGTTCATCGTATAAAATAACATCATATTTATCTAAAAGCGAAATAATAATTCCCACCTTTTGAATCATTCCTTTTGATAATTTTTTAATTGGCATATTTTCAAGCCTATAGTTCATAGCAAGCTCTAAAAAGCTACCCATGCTTTTATTAATTTTACTATATTGGTTAATAAGCTCATATGTCATAAGCTCTTTAGGAAGAGTAAGCTTTTCTGGCAAATAAAAGATATTATGCCCTAATACAGTCCCTTCATAGTTGCTATCAATCCCGGCAATAATTTTAAGCAATGTTGATTTACCTGCACCATTCTCCCCCATCAGTGCGTGGATTTCGCCCTTTCGAAGGGTAAAGTCCACATGGGAAAGGGCACGGACTCCTGTAAAGTTTTTGCTGATATCACGCATTTCCAATACTACATTTTGTTCCATATTCTTTCCACCTGCTTTCTAAACTGGTTTACCCCTCATTTACTGAAAAGCTTCAGTAAAGCGGGTATCTGTAAATCATTTCGGCATAAAGAGAGCGTGATTCATAAATCCGGGTTTCTCCGAATTATGAACCACGCTCCGGATTGTTTATATTTCTTCTATTACACGTCTATTATATGTTGTCAAAAATTAGTATGCACGTCCGTCAATAATTTCCTGTGTGATAGGTGTTACGTCATATTCGCCCTCTTCATCAAGACTGTTTACAGCTTTAACTTTATCAACTGTATCATCTGTAGCAAAGATTTCTTCATCTACATAGTTCAGTTTATCAATGTCTTCGCCAGCTTCAAGTTTTTTGATAAGTTCTTCAGCACGTGGTCCGTGAAGTGGGTTACACTCTGTATTCAAAGTGATTTCACCAGACTGAACTTTCTTCAAACCTTCTTTTGTACTATCGAAGGAGAATACCATCATGTCTTTGTCTGCACCAACTTCATAACCTGCTGCTTTGATTGCATCAATTGCACCAAATGCTTCGTTATCGTTCTCACAGTATACAACATTGATGTCTTTTTTGTACTTCTTCAAGAAGGACTGCATAACTTCCTGGCCTTTTGCCTGTGTAAATTCACCGGTTGTTTTGTCAAGAAGGTTCCAGCCATTTGCAGCTACAGCATCATCCAGACCTTTGGTACGGCCAATCTGTGCCGATGCACCGATTGTACCCTGAATATTAACCAGTTTCATATCTTTCATGTTCTTTGCTTTCATGTAAGCATCCAGATAAGCTGCTGCCTTTTTACCTTCCAGTTCGAAGTTAGAACCTACCCATGCAGTATACAAACTGTCATCTTTAACATCTACCATACGGTCAACAATGATAACCGGGATTCCTGCCTGTTTTGCCTCACCAAGAACGGCATCCCATCCAGTCTCAGTAACCGGTGCAAGTACGATGTAATCAACATCCTGCTGGATAAAGTTACGGATGGCTGAAATCTGATTCTCCTGTTTCTGCTGTGCATCGTCAAAAATCAATTCATAACCATTGTCTTTGGTAAATGTTGATTTCATTGATTCTGAGTTTGCTGTACGCCAATCAGATTCTGCACCTACCTGTGAAAATCCAACCGTAATCACATCAGAAGAGCCCTCTTCTTTTGCTGTGTCATTTGTGGAAGCATCACCACCTCCACATGCAGTAAGGGAAAACGCCATTACTGCAGTAAGCATTCCTGCCACTACTTTTTTCATGAAATTTTTTCTCATAACTCAATTCCTCCTTTTCTGTATGAGTTCTCGTTTTTAGTATCTCCATCATAATAAAAAATAGCCAAAAGTCCAATGGATATTCTTTTGGTTATTTTTGATTTTTCTATTCTTTTTTACATAAATGATTGAAAAAATTACGACAAGGGTTATTTTTTTATGATTCCCATGGCAGCCACACCTCAACGCATGTTCCTTCCTGCAATACACTGTCGATGGAAAGTCCATATCCTTCCCCAAACTTCAACCGTATTCTTTCATTCACATTATACAAGCCATAAAAATCATTGCTGTCTTCAATTTTCGTCGTCAAGCCGCCACGAACCTGATTCAACCGTTCTTTTGTCATACCAATCCCATTATCTTCCACCCGGATAACACATTTGTCTTTTTCCCTTCGTCCGGTAACTACTATCCGTCCCTTTCCTCTCTTATTCTTAATTCCATGATAAAGTGCATTTTCCACAAGTGGCTGTAACGTTATTTTTGGTATTTTGCAGTTAGCAATCTCCTCCGGTATATCCACATCATACGTTAAAATATCCTGATATCTTACTTGCTGAATCTGCAAATAACTTGTAATATGACGACATTCCCCTTCTAAAGACACAATGTCTTTTCCACTATTTAAGGAAGCACGGAAAAAATCAGACAACGTCTGTACCATACTAACAACCTGTTCTTTTTGACCTGCTTCGGCCAG
>ENA-OOXA01000986-OOXA01000986.1-human-gut-metagenome-genome-assembly--contig:-NODE-986-length-17549-cov-19.958100_pt1 | contig 17549 bp, 23 predicted proteins | sample MGYA00241581_ERZ501331 | MGnify/ENA primary metagenome ERZ501331 (study PRJEB25962, sample SAMEA2042982) | human gut metagenome | biome: human gut; feature: human-associated habitat; material: faeces...
AAAGCAAGCCGAAAAGGAGTATGAACGCTGCAAGGCTGAATATGAGAAGGAAAAAGAAGAACTGGACAGGCTTTATGAATTGGAAAGGCAGGCAAGAAAGGAATCTCTCCAATATATTGAGAACTGTTGCGGAGATATTTAGGGTTTACTGAATAATACATATTATGTTGTATAACACATGATTAAGTATTTCAAAAGCTTGCGATTTTAACTAAAAAGAGCTAACTTTGGTGTTAAAAGAAGACTATCTGACATGAAAAAAGTATCCTTGCACGGTCAACTGACCTTCGATGAGATGAAGGGTTCGCTTGAGCGTCTGCCGAAGATCAACCGGTGGGTGCAGATGGGAGATTCGCTTCCATGGACGGAATATGAGAAGGTCTATAACAAGCAACTGAAAAATGACACTGTCGGGGCTTTCAATCGCCCGGGTCGTATGGTTGTCGCCGCCCTTATCATCAAGCACAAGCTCGGTCTTTCCGATGAGGAGACGATACTCGCCATCCAGGAAAATCCCTACATGCAGTACATGTGTGGACTGACAGAGTATTCCGACCGGCCGATCTTCGACCCCTCTCTGTTCACGACCATCCGCAAGCGGATCACCATCGACGACATCAATGCCCTCACGCTTGAACTTGCCCGAAAAGCCCGGGACAGGAATGAGAGAGAGGACAAGGGCAAAGATGATGACGGCTCCAATCCGCCGGCGGACACGACACAGCTCACGGATGTCAAGGCGGATGCCACCTGCGCGGACGCGGAGATAAGATATCCGACCGACCTGGACCTTATCGAGGACGGGTCCAAATACATGAATCGTATGATTGACAAGGTCTGCGGCATGAAGAAGATGCGCAGGCCGGCCGGAGTGGAGCGTCAGCGCATCCGCGCCATATACCTCAATGTCATCAAGCGCAAGCATAAAGGGGCAAGACTCATAAAGGACGCCATAACCCGCATGCTTCCGTTGCTTTACCGCGACATCCTCACGCTTATTAACCTCATAGGTGTTGACGATGAGACCTACGGGCGGTTCAACCGCACGCAGAAGCGCACCATACAGGCGGTCATAGACATGTACCACCAGCAGGAGACCATGCTTCGCCTGGGGACACATACGTGTGAAGACCGCATAGTCAGCATCCATCAGCCCCATGTCCGGCCAATAGTCTGCGGCAAGGCCAAGGCCAAGGTCGAGTTCGGGGCTAAAATCGGTGTCAGCATAGTAAGCGGCTACTCGTTCATTGACCACCACAGCTGGGATGCCTACAACGAGGCCTCCGACCTTGCAATCCATATAGAGAAGTACAAGGAGCGGTTCGGCTCCGAGCCGAAGAGATTCTTCGGAGACAAAATCTATCTCAACAGGGACAACCGGAAAATCCTCAAGGAAAAAGGAATCGAAATAATGGGCCGACAGCTGGGAAGGCCACCGAAGGATCCTTCCCAGGAACAGCTTGAGCGGGAAAGAATCGGGGTCTCCTTCAGAAACGAGGCCGAAGCCCAGTTCGGCACCGGAAAGAGAATCTACAGGGCCAACGACATAAGGGCGCGACTTCCAGAGACAGCACGGTGCTGGACCGCCATGTGTTACTTCGTCAAGAATCTGGCAAAGTTCATGAGAGAACTTTGTCTTGTCCTTATCGAAATATATGTCCGGATACGTCATCTTGGCGCAGAATATGTAAATCCATCAACAAAACTCCGTGAAACCTCATGGGAGGAATACCCATTCCCTTTGTGTGGAACACAGACCTTCTGAATTTTCAGTAAACCCTAATTATTTCCATAATCAGGGTAGGGGAGAGAGGAGTTGGGTATTGTATTTTTGCATCGTTGAAAGCATAAAATGTAATAGATACGATGACAATAACAGAATTCAAAGCTTACGTAAAGACAGGAAAGGCACTTGATACGGATGAGATCCATGGGTTTATGCATGAGATGAGCGAAGAAGCCCGTCGTGTCACCTTCCGTCTGAACACCGCCTATCATACGGCCGATGAGGTGCGTGAACTGCTTTCCGAATTATTCGGTTATCAAGTGCCTCAATCGCTCCGTGTCTTTCCACCGCTTTATGCGGATTTTGGAATATTGTGATATTTTTAGCGCTCAGCAAGGCGTTCTCAGCCGGACTGAAGGCTTTCCCCTGAGAAGTATCTCATAGCTTATCCGGCATAGGAGTATTCCTTTTTATAGGGAGTGTCTCGTCTTATGACAGAGAACATACGCGCAACAATTTTAGCCCTTATGATGTTCAGGATGCACATAGGGTGTTTCCCCTCGGCCTTCCTACGCTCATAGTAATCCCTGTATTCTCCGGATAGCGCATGTGTCGAGACACATACGGCGCACAGGTGTAATAGGCCCTTGATATGTTTGTTGGCCCGCTGAGACACCTTGGCCTTCGAGTGGATACTCTTTCCGGAGGAGTATTGGAACGGTGCCAGACCGGCGTAGCAGTTGAACTGCCGGGCATCCCTGAAGCGGGTAAACCCCTCGGTTATCACTATCATATTGACTGACAGCTTGTCTCCGACACCAGGGACAGACTTGAGTAATTCCGCTTGATGGCTGATGCTTTCATTTGAGTCAACAATGTCCTGCATCTCCGCCTCGATGGCGGCCAGTTGCTCCTTTATGGTCGATATGATTTTCTTCCAGCGTCGTGCCTTGTTCTTGTAATCCTCTACGCTCATGTACCTCTTCTGGTCGCTGAGCTGCGCCTCGTACTTCTTACGGTCGGCAAGTAGCAGGTCCCTGTCGGACAGCAAGTTCTTAAGGGACATGATGTCCTTGTCCTTCATGGCATAGGCGACAGCCTTGTCGTTGAACCTGTAAGCGTATTCAGCGATTCTCCGTGCGTCCACGGTATCGCTCTTTCCCCTGATGACACCGAACGAGTTCTTGATTCGGGTAGGATCCTCCATCCACAGGAAGATGCCGAGATCCTGGCATGCGCATGTCAGGGGATAGATATACCTGCCTGTGTACTCTGCGCAGACGAGCACATCCTCAAGCGTGGTTTCAAGGTCCCTCAAGCTCTTCTTTAATTGTCTTTTGATGACGGCAGAAGTGTTCTCTATCTCTTCCTCACAGACAATCCTGGAGGCTGTTCTGAAGCAAAGATTCAACTTTTCCTTGCTAATGTCGATGCCGACAAACATTTTTTTCATAACTTGCAATGCTTTTAAGCGGACTTTGGACCGTTGATTCGTTACCTACAAACCTTATTGTAACAAAGGGACATATTCTTATCCAGGTCTTTGAATCAACGAAGCCGGACGGTCAAAAAAGATACTTGGGTCTTTCCCATTTGCAAAAAATGTGCGCCGTCCGGCTCCATTGTCCTTTGTTATACTTTCATTATCAGTACAAACTTATTAATTTTGCCCCGTAAACCTTGGGTTTAGAGAACTGCGCTGCAAATCTAAGGTTTGCAAAAAATGAATGATTATGGCAGTAACAAAAGCGATATTGGAGAAATGGATGGTGGCGCAGAAACGTCACCGCCTTTCCGACAAACAAGTGCAGATGGCCCGTGAGCTGGGATTGAACCCTGACAAGCTCGGAAAGATAGACAACCACAAGCAGGAACCGTGGAAAGCCCCGCTTCCGCAGTTTATAGAGCACATCTATTTCAAGCGGTTCAAGCGTGAGGAACCGGAAACGGTCAAGCCGCTGAAACAGATTCTGAAGGAAATGGAGACCAAGAAGAAACTGCAAAAAGAGAAAAAGGAGGAACGGAGGAAACAGCGTTCCCTCTTTTCCGATTCCGCAGCAGAGTAAACAGTGTTCACATGACATGAAGCGAAGTCTGAAAGCCGTCCGGTTTTCAGGCTTCGCTTTTTTGGTGATTCGAACCAATTATCGCTTTTTCATTCCTCATGAAGAGTGCCCGTTTTTATTTTCTGTTTTTCCCATCCTTCCCTGCCCAAAATCCTCTTTTTTATCGTTTGGGAAATCCTTGCCGATGTAACGTGATGACATACGATGACACGTGTCGTAAGGTTTGTAAATCAATGAATTAAACACTATATATTCGCTGTCGAAATGATTTTTTGTCTCACCAATTAAAATTTTCGACACATGAAAAAAAGATTCTTTTCGGCAGCTTTCATGCTGCTTGCGACAGTCGGGGCTTTCGCCCAGGGTAACGGTATCGGCGGTATTACAGAAGCCACCAACATGGTCACCTCGTATTTTGACCCCGGCACCAAGTTGATTTACGCCATCGGAGCCGTCGTCGGTCTGATCGGGGGCGTGAAGGTCTATTCCAAGTTCTCGTCGGGCGACCCTGACACCTCGAAGACCGCCGCCAGCTGGTTCGGCGCATGTATCTTCCTTATCGTGGCCGCTACCATCTTACGCTCATTCTTCCTGTAACATGGCGAAGTATCCGGTCAATAAGGGGATAGGCCGCAGCCCGGAGTTCAAAGGGCTCAAGAGTCAGTACCTGTTCATCTTCGCGGGCGGGCTGCTCGCCCTGTTCGTGGTGTTCGTCATCATGTACATGGTGGGTATCGACCAGTGGGTCTGCATCGGTTTCGGTGTCGTTTCCGCTTCGGTGCTTGTCTGGGCGACATTCCGAATGAACGCGAAGTACGGCGAATGGGGGCTTATGAAATTCCACGCGCTGCGCAGCCATCCCCGCTACATTATCAACCGGAGGAAGTTCCTTCGGTTGATTTCTCCAACCTCAAAAAAAGGAAAAGTATGAGAAACGTAATGAAAACAGCGACGCTGGAAAGCAAATTTCCGTTGCTCTCGGTAGAGCACGGGTGTATCGTCAGCAAGGATGCGGACATTACCGTGGCCTATAAGGTGGAACTGCCCGAACTTTTCACGCTCACAAAAGCGGAATACGAGGCCGTCCATTCGACATGGGCGAAAGCGGTCAAGGTGCTGCCGAACTACAGCATCGTGCACAAGCAGGACTTCTTCATCGAGGAAAGCTACCGTCCCGACATTTGCAAGGATGACCTAAGTTTTCTCAGCCGCAGTTTCGAGCGGCATTTCAACGAACGTCCGTATTTGCAACACACTTGTTACCTGTTCCTGACCAAGACGACCAAGGAGCGTAGTCGCACTACCAGCAGCTTCAACGCCCTCACGCGGAATTTCATCATCCCGAAGGAAATGACGGACAGGGAGACCGTCACCCGTTTCATGGAGAGTTGTGAGCAGTTCGAGCGTATCGTCAACGACAGCGGCCTCCTTCGCATGACACGCCTGACGGATAAGGAAATCACGGGAACGGACACCTCTGCGGGAATCATCGAGAAATACTTCTCGCTCTCGCAGGAGGACACCGCCTGCTTGCAGGACCTGTCACTCGGTGCCGGGGAGATGAAGATAGGCGACAACTACCTCTGCCTGCACACCCTTTCCGACCCGGAGGATCTGCCCTCAAACGTGGCTACCGACTGCCGCTACGAACGATTGTCCACCGACCGGAGTGATTGTCGTCTCTCCTTCGCCGCACCAATAGGCATCCTGCTCACGTGCAACCATGTCGTGAACCAGTACCTCTTCATTGACGATTCGGCGGAGAGCCTGCGCAAGTTCGAGCAGACCGCGAGGAACATGCACTCGCTTTCCCGTTACAGCCGTTCCAACCAGATCAACCGCGAATGGATTGAGGAATACCTGAACGAGGCGCACAGCAAGGGGCTGACTTCCATCCGGGCGCATTGCAACGTCATGGCATGGAGCGATGACCGGGAGAAACTGAAGCGCATCAAGAACGATGTCGGCAGCCAATTGGCACTCATGGAGGCGAAGCCGCGCCACAACACGGTAGATGTCCCGACGCTGTTCTGGGCGGCGATACCCGGCAATGCCGGTGATTTCCCATTCGAGGAGAGTTTCCACACCTTCATCGAGCAGGCGTTGTGCCTGTTCATCGGGGAAACGTCCTACAAGGATTCGCTATCGCCGTTCGGCATCCGCATGGTGGACCGGCTGACGGGCAAGCCCGTTCATCTGGATATTTCCGACCTACCGATGAAGAACGGTACAATCACGAATAGGAATAAATTTATACTCGGACCCTCCGGTTCGGGCAAGTCTTTCTTCACCAACCACATGGTGCGCCAATATTATGAACAAGGGACCCACGTGCTTTTGGTGGATACCGGAAATTCCTATCAGGGACTGTGCAACCTTATCCATGCGCGGACACACGGTGAGGACGGCATCTACTTTACCTACAAGGAGGATGACCCGATAGCCTTCAACCCTTTCTACGTGGAGGACGGTGTGTTCGACATTGAGAAGAAGGAATCCATCAAGACGCTTATCCTCACTTTGTGGAAACGTGACGATGAACCGCCCACGAGAGCTGAAGAGGTGGCGCTTTCCAATGCAGTGAACCTCTTTTTAGCGAACATCCGCAACGACAGGGACAACAGACCTTCCTTCAATACCTTCTACGAGTTCATCCGTGACGAGTACCAGGACATTCTGAAGGAGAAGCGCACCCGCGAGAAGGATTTCGATGTATTCAACTTCCTGAACGTGCTTGAACCTTACTACCGGGGCGGCGAGTATGACTACCTTCTGAACAGCGACAAGCAGCTTGATTTACTCGGTAAACGCTTCATTGTCTTTGAGTTGGATAATATCAAGGACAACAAGGTACTGTTCCCGATTGTGACGATCATCATCATGGAAACCTTCATCAACAAGATGAGGAAGTTGAAAGGTGTCCGTAAGATGATATTGCTGGAAGAAGCCTGGAAAGCCATCAGCAAGGAGGGCATGGCGGAATATCTGAAGTATCTCTTTAAGACCGTCAGAAAGTTCTTCGGCGAGGCCGTTGTCGTAACTCAGGAGGTCGAGGACATCATCTCATCGCCGATTGTGAAGGGTACCATCATCAACAACAGCGACTGCAAGATTCTCCTTGACCAAAGGAAATATGTCAACAAGTTCGATGAGATACAGGCGTTGCTCGGTCTGACCGACAAGGAACGTGCGCAGATCCTTTCCATCAACATGGCGAACAATCCTTCCAGAAAATATAAGGAGGTCTGGATTGGTCTGGGCGGTACACAGTCGGCGGTATATGCCACCGAGGTTTCACTTGAGGAATATTATTGCTACACGACTGAGGAAACGGAAAAGCTGGAACTGTTCCGTCTTTCCGAAAAGTTAGGTGGCAATATCGAGCTTGCCATCAAGCAGTTGGCGGAGAGCAAACGTGAGAAGAACATCTTATAAACCATCTAAAAATCACAAGTATGTATAGCGATTTGGAATCAGACCAGAGGAAACGCGAGGAAGTCATCTCGTCCCTTTATTGGTCATTGATGCAGAATTGGGACATTCCGAAATCCATTTGTGACCATTACGGATTTACAGAGGATTACCGGCTGTTCCATCAACTTGAAGAGTTGGAGCCTGCCGAATACAAGCGGAAAAGAGAAACCGGTGAAGTTCCCGACATCCTGGAAGTGGATGCAAGGCTGACCCGCACAGTCGAAAAGGTCTTTGAGAGTTTGTGTGGTAAACCTCCTGCACCGTATCTCGACAAGATGAACGAGGAACTGGAGAAGTTGGGGCAAATTGCCGCCTTGCCGGATTCCGTCCATGACATCCTCCATATCAGTCCTGCTTTTCTTGTCAAGTACGGCATAGACAAAAATGCCTCTGCCACGGAACGCTCCTGTCAGGCGGAGAAAGCATATCGGGAACTGGATGCCAGGTTTGTGAAGATGACAGGACGCGAACCGTATGCCAATGAGTTTTTCGCTTCCCTCAGACAAGGGAAGGAAAAGACGCCGGAGGCGAAACGTCCGAAGCAGGTACACAAGCCTATCCTCCGCAACCCGCCGTCCAAGGGGCGGAAAATGGGACTTTGAATTTCAACAGAATTTTATTCACCAATTAAAACAGTTACATCATGAAAAAGAAAATCCTCATGCTGTGTATGGGCTGTTTCTTCATCAGCCTTACAGCGAAAGCGCAATGGGTCGTGAGCGATCCCGGCAATCTTGCCCAGGGTATCATCAATGCCGCCAAGAATATCGTTCACACATCTTCCACCGCGAGCAATATGCTCAACAATTTTCAGGAGACCGTGAAGATTTACAAGCAAGGCAAAGAGTATTACGACGGGCTTCGCAAGATCAAGAACCTTGTCCGTGACGCGCGTAAGGTGCAGCAGACCATCCTCATGGTCGGTGACATCACGGACATCTATGTGAACAGTTTCGAGCGTATGCTCAGCGACCCTTATTTCACGCCGGAAGAGCTGAGTGCCATCGCGATCGGTTACACGAAGCTGCTGGAAGAGAGTGCACACCTGCTGAACGACCTGAAAACGGTGGTCAACGAGAACGGACTTTCGATGAACGACAAGGAGCGGATGGATATCATCGACCGCTGCTACACCGATATGCTGCAATATCGCAGCCTGGTGCAATATTACACCAACAAGAACATCGGCGTTTCCTACCTGCGTGCCAAGAAACGGAACGACCTGGACCGTGTGATGGCCCTTTACGGCTCACCGAATGAACGTTACTGGTAATTCCTAATCCGATTCGCTTATGGTATTGTTGGCAATAAATTTCGACAACCTGCATCAGATCCTGCAAAACCTCTACACGGATATGATGCCGCTTTGCTCGCATATGACGGGTGTGGCGAAAGGACTCGCGGGGCTTGGTGCCCTGTTCTATGTGGCCTACCGGGTATGGCAGTCTCTGGCAAGGGCGGAGCCCGTGGATGTCTTTCCCCTTCTCCGTCCGTTTGCGTTGGGGTTATGTATCATGTTTTTCCCGACCATCGTGCTGGGCACGCTGAACAGTGTCATGTCGCCTATCGTGAAAGGTACACATTCAATACTGGAGGCACAGACCTTCGACATGAACGAGTACCGGGCGCAGAAGGACAGGCTGGAGTTCGAGGCGATGAAGCGCAATCCCGAGACGGCCTATCTGGTCGACAAGGAGTCCTTCGACAACAAACTGGACGAACTGGGGGTGATGGACGCGATAGAGGCCTGCGGGATGTATGTGGACCGGGCAATGTATAACATGAAGAAGGCGGTTCAGAATTTCTTCCGCGAACTCCTGGAACTCATGTTCAACGCGGCCGCCCTTGTCATCGACACACTGCGGACGTTCTTCCTGATCGTGCTTTCGATACTGGGACCGATTTCGTTCGCCCTGTCCTGCTGGGACGGTTTCCAGGCCTCGCTCAGCCAATGGTTCGTCCGCTATATCAGCATTTACCTGTGGCTTCCGGTGAGTGACCTCTTCAGCAGTGTGCTGGCACGGATACAGGTGTTGATGCTCCGGCAGGACATCGAACAGCTTTCCGACCCGAACTTCATCCCGGACGGCTCCAACGGGGTTTACATCACTTTTCTGATTATCGGTATCATCGGGTATTTCACCATCCCGACAGTGGCCAACTGGATTATCCAGGCAGGAGGCGGTGCAGGCAACTACGGCAAGAACGTGACCCAGACGGCATCCAAGACCGGTTCCGTGGTGGCAGGAGCCGGCGGTGCGGCGGTAGGCAACATCGCAGGAAGGCTCATCAAATAGTAATAACCATCTTAAAACGACATTGGAATGGAATTCAAATCATTAAAGAACATCGAGACCAGTTTCAGGCATTTGCGCCTGTTCGGTATCGTCTATCTCTGCGCGTGTACCCTGCTTGTGGGATATTCGGTGTGGAAGGCATACGGCTTTGCCGAGGCGCAGAGGCAGAAAATCTATGTGCTGGACGAGGGGAAGTCGCTCATGCTCGCCCTCTCGCAGGACCTGGAGCAGAACCGTCCCGTGGAGGCGAGGGAGCATGTCAGACGCTTCCATGAGCTATTTTTTTCGCTGGCTCCTGACAAGAGTGCGATTGAGGGCAATATCCAGCGTGCCATGTTCCTGAGCGACCGCTCTGCCTATGCCCATTACCGGGATCTGGCGGAACAGGGCTACTACAACCGGATCATCTCCGGCAACATGAGCCAGCGCATCGGGATTGACAGCGTGAAATGCGACTTCAACAGCTACCCGTATGAGGTAGTGACGTATGCCCGCCTTTCCATCATCCGGGAGAAGAGCGTGACGGAGCGCAGCCTCGTCACGCGGGGCAGGCTGCTCAATTCCACCCGCAGCGACAACAATCCGCACGGCTTCATCCTCGAAGCCTTCCGTGTGGTGGAAAACAGGGACATCAGAGTATATGACCGTTAAATTTTGAATGTATGAAAAAGATGCTTGTAAAAATCAGGGACTTGGCCGAAGAAAAACTGCGCGGTGTCTGCGCCGGGTTGAGTCCTGAAAAGAGAGTGATAACCATCGTCGTGCTGACCGTCCTGTTCGCGCTTGGGAATTTCTACATGATTTTCCGCGCCATATACGACATTGGACGGGAGGATGCCAAACGTGAGGTCATCGAGATAACCCCGCTGGATATCCCGGACTTTATTCAGGCGGACACCCTTACGGACAGTAAAATCCGCGAGATGGAAGAGTTTTTTAACCAGTTCAACAAAGAAGACAATGAGTAACGATGCAAACAAATTGAGACAGAGGCAGGAAATCAGGAAATACCTGGTCTTTGCCGGAATGTTCCTCCTGTTTGTCGGCTGCATGTGGCTGATTTTCGCGCCGTCCAAGGAGGAACGGCAGAGGGAGGAAAGGAATGCCGGTTTCAATTCCGAACTGCCCGACCCGAGAGGGGCAGGTATCGAGGCGGACAAGATTGCCGCCTACGAGCAGGCGGACATGAAACGCAGGCAGGAAGAGAAGATGCGCACGCTGGAGGATTTCTCCGCGCTTGCCGATGAAAACAGGCAGAATGAAACAAGCAGTCCTGTCGTGGAAATACCGCAGGAGCGGGAATCCGAAAGTGCATCATCCTATCGTGGCAGCGGAAACCGCAGGAATGGGGCCATATCTTCGTCCACATCCGCCTATAACGATATCAACGCCACGCTCGGCAGTTTCTATGAGGCACCGAGAGAAGACCCCGAAAAAGAGGCATTGAAAGCCGAGGTGGAGCAGTTGAAGCAGGCTGCCGCGGTACAGCAACCCGCACAGATGACCTACGAGGAGCAGGTAGCATTGCTGGAAAAATCTTACGAACTGGCCGCCAAATATACGCCGGGTAAGGATGGCGCAGGTACGGAAAAACGGGAAGAAACCGAACCTGCCGCCAACAGCAGGAAGGCAAGAGCCGTTCCCGTGGGACAGGTCTCCACACCGGTGGTGTCATCGCTTCCGCAACCCGTCAGTGATTCCGTACTGTTGGCACGGATGGCACAGACCGGACATGCTGGATTCCATACCGCCGTGGGAAAGACGGCTGACGGGCATACGAGGAATACCATCCGTGCCTGCGTGCATGGTGACCAGACCATAAGAAGCGGGCAGAGCGTTAGGTTAAGGCTTTTGGAACCGATGCGTGTCGGCAGGTATGTCCTTCCACGCAACTCCCTTGTCACGGGCGAGGGGCGCATACAAGGCGAAAGGCTCGGCATTGGAATCATACAGGTGGAGCACGACGGCATCATCATTCCCGTGGAGCTTGCCGTGTATGACAATGACGGACAGGAGGGCATCTTCATTCCCGGCTCGATGGAAGCGAATGCCGCCAAGGAGGTAGCGGCCAACTTGGGACAAAACCTCGGCACGAGCATATCCATCACCAACCAGTCAGCCGGAGACCAGCTGCTCTCCGAACTCGGCAGGGGCGCCATACAGGGAGTGTCGCAATACATATCCCGGAAGATGCGGGAGGAAAAAGTACACCTCAAATCCGGTTATACCCTGATGCTTTACCAGAACGATAATCAATAACCCATTAAAATTCACAAAGAATGAAAAAGATTTTTGTAATGTTTGCCCTCATGACGGGCGCAGTGAGTGCTTTTGCACAGAATGCAGTCGATTCTATATCGGCAAAAACAGGCAGGGTCACAATGACCAGGGAACTCTATCCCGGGCAGGAGGATGGCGACCTCTACCACGGTCTGACCCGGAAGCTCACCTTTGACAGGATGGTTCCCCCGTATGGGCTGGAAGTGACCTACGACAAGACCACGCACATCATCTTCCCCTCCGCCGTCCGCTATGTGGACCTCGGTTCCCCGAATCTTGTGGCGGGAAAGGCCGACGGTGCGGAGAATGTTATCCGCGTAAAGGCGGTGGTCAGGAATTTCCGTGACGAGACGAACATGTCGGTCATCACCGAAAGCGGCAGTTTCTACACGTTCAGTGCGCCCATAATAGGGGCTTGATAATAATCACACTGGCAAGTGATTAGGTTAGTATTCCAATTAAGAAACCTATCCCAAACCGACTTATCCGAATGGGAAACCAAACGGGGAGTGAAGCATGTCGGTAACGCGATAAGTCAGTTAATTGCTAAACTGCGACTGAATTGCTATTGGGAAAAGACAGACATAAGGATGAAGCCTGATTGGTTGAACAATAGTCCTATGACTTATGTAGAGGTGGCAACGGAAAGCAGTTACATACGTTGCCTCGCAGTACCCACGCTTATTGAACGGAGTGATGGGCAAGGAATTTACTGCGACATATCCGACAGAAAACGGAAAAGGATGTACGTTGCATCCGATAGTCTGTCAAGCCAAGTTATCAAGTCCACTAAATGGGGATTGCCTACACGGAGATGCCGAAAGGCTATGAGCGCAGGCTCTGAAAACTCCGCATGGCAACGGAGTTCCCGTAGTAGTCTGAGCGTGGGAAAGCCACGTACATGGCGAAGGGGAACAGCTTGGTAATCTTAATATAGTCAAATGATAACGTGTGAGACGTATGAGAAATCCAGAGACCATATTAAACAGTTTATCTGCACATAGTAAAGATGTGCATTACAAGTATGAAAGGTTGTACCGCATCCTATTCAATGAACAGATGTTTTATGTAGCCTATCAGCGGATATATGCAAAACCCGGTAACATGACACCTGGCTCAGACGATAAAACCATTGACGGAATGAGTATTGAAAGAATAGGACATCTGATAGCTACGCTAAAGGATGAAAGCTACATGCCAACACCAGCCCGAAGAGTCTATATTCCCAAAAAGAATGGGAAGAAAAGACCATTAGGCATACCATCAATCGAAGATAAGATGGTACAAGAGGTCGTCAGACTTATTCTTGAAGCTATTTACGAAGGACATTTCGAGGATACTTCGCATGGATTCAGACCAAGAAGAAGCTGTCAGACAGCCTTGCGTTCCATCCGAAATCTCTTCACTGGTGCAAACTGGTTCATTGAAGGAGACATCAAAGGGTTCTTCGACAACATCGACCACCATATTTTGATTGACACTCTTCGTGAGCGTATATCAGACGAAAGATTTATTCGACTGATATGGAAATTCCTTAAGGCTGGTTATATTGAAGATTTTACATTTCACAACACGTATTCGGGAACACCACAAGGAGGAATTATAAGCCCCATTCTGGCTAATGTTTACCTTGATAAGTTCGATAAGTACATGCGTGAGTATGCTGAATCCTTCGATAAAGGCAAGAAAAGGCGGGAAAACCCACTCCACGCAAAATATAGTCGAAAGGCTATAAGGTTACGCAAGGCTATCAGAAACGCCACAGATGAGGACATCAAAAGAGAATTGCTTTCCCAACTGAAAGTTGCGGAAGCAATGACTCGCAATACATCAGCGTCAATGGCTATGGATAGCAATTACAAGAGACTCAAATATATCAGATATGCCGATGATTTTCTAATCGGTGTAATTGGTAGCAAGGACGATTGTGTAAAGATGAAAAAGGATTTTACAACCTTCATGAGAGACAAGCTAAAACTTGAACTATCTGAAGAAAAGACTCTTATCACAAATGCACAGGACTCAGCAAAGTTTCTTGGGTATGAAATCTCTATCAGAAAATCCGAAGCCATGAAGCGAAATAAGCTGGGTTGGTTGAAGAGACCGTTTAGCGGACGCATAATGCTTACTCTGCCCATTGCCACCGTCCAAAAGAAATTATTGGAAATGAAGGCTATGGAACTTAGGGTAATCAATGGAAAGGAAATTTGGTATGCCATGCCACGCAATTACCTAACCAAGGAAGACCCTGCAACAATCTGCGCACGCTATACAACTGAAATTAGAGGTTTGTACCAATATTATAGAATTGCGGACAACATCTCTTATGCAGGAAGTAAATTCGGTTACATAATGCGATATAGTTTCTGCAAGACCTTAGCAAAGAAATTAAATTCATCTACTGCCAAGGTAATACGAAAGTACAGGAGAGACCATGATTTGGCAATTCCTTATCAAGAAAAGAAAGGGGAAACCAAGTTCCGAATATTCTATAACGATGGATTTGCGAGGCAAGAACCAAACAAAGACGCAACTTGCGATAATTTACCAAATACATTTGTACTTCCGTTTCCTACTCTCGCAGAGAGACTTATGGAACACAAATGTGAACTGTGTGGAGCAACCAATGTCAAGACCGTAATGTATCAGGTTCGTAAACTCAAAGGGATACCCCTCAACACTGAGTGGCACCGAATAATGATTAAGAAATGGCGCAAGACATTGGCGGTATGTGAACATTGTAATGCCAAAATTCATGAACATGACAAATAAACTGATATTACCAGTGGAGAGCCGTATGCAGGGAGACCTGCACGTACGGTTCGGGGGCAGGTTATGGGAAACCTACCACCGAAAGGTGGCAAGGCGTCCATTACCGAGCCTACATGTCAAGTATGCGGACGAGCCGTTGTTGCTGAACATCGAGATGAAGGACTTCATCCATGACGGCAGCAAGGTGAACCGTCCGAACAACGCGCTTGACATATATCTAAAGGAACTGGGCAGTGAATCCCCCAAACTCGTGCAACTGATCAACAAGAGTATCCACAAAGAGAACAAACGCCATGTCAAGCACATCGGTAGCAAGGCTTTCGGCATCCAGTACCTCCTGCGCGGTATTTATACCCATAACGGGCTGCTCTATTTCCACACGCAGGTACGCAACCAGTCGAATGTGCCTTTCGAGGTGGATTTCGTGACGTTCAAGATTGTGGATAAGAAGGTGATGAAGCGTACAGCCATCCAGGAGCAGATTGTTTTCCCTCTCAGAGCTTACAACTATGCCACTCTGGTAGCTGGAAATAAGGACGAGCGTACCGTGTTCACCTTTGACAAGTTCACCATTCCTGCCGACAAGGTATTGGTCGTGGAACTGAACGAGAAAAGCGGCGGGCGTCACCAGTCGTTCACCGTGGAGAGCGAGGACATCGTGAGAGCCAAAGTGATCAACGAACTTAAAGTGAAGTAGCCATGCGTAAGGTCATCTGTATGTTAGTAGCGGTCGTGTCGCTTGCCCTGTTTTCAGGGCAGGCATACGCCCAACGCTATCTCCCCGGCATGAAAGCCGTGGAGTTGCGGGGTGGGTTTGCCGAAGGCTCGAAATCGCCCTTGAACCATTATGCGGGATTCGCGGTATCGGGATATACCAAAAAAGCCAACCGCTGGGTTGTCGGCGCGGAATACCTGCTGAAGAATTACGGGTACCGGAACGTGTCCGTTCCGCGCGCGCAATTCACCGCCGAGGGCGGTTATTACCTGAAATTCCTGTCCGACCCATCCAAGACACTTTTCCTTTCCATCGGCGGATCGGCTTTGGCCGGTTACGAAACCGTGAATTGGGGCAATAAGATGTTGTATGACGGCTCTAAGTTGCTCGCCAAGGATGCCTTTATCTATGGCGGGGCGATAACACTGGAGCTTGAAACCTATGTCACGGACCGTATCGTGCTGCTCGCCAGTGTCAGGGAACGTGCCCTGTGGGGAGGTTCATTATCCGTGTTCACTATACAATTCGGGCTGGGCGTGAAATTCATCATCAATTAAAACATCACGGCTTATGAACATAGAGGAAATAAGAAAGATTCCCATTACGGATTTTCTGGCACGGATGGGACATGAGCCGACGGCCCGGAAAGGGAATGAATGGTGGTATTCCGCCCCTTACCGGGAAGAACGGACACCGTCGTTCAGGGTGAACATCCTGAAAAATGTGTGGCAGGACTTCGGCATCGGGCGTGGTGGGGATATATTCTCGCTTGCAGGAGAAATCATTGGCAGCTGTGATTTCAAGTCGCAGGCTAAATTCATTTCGGAATCATTGGGTGGTATTGTTCCGGAAATAGTTTTCCGTCCGAAAGAAAAATGTTTCGACACCACACCTGGTGAAGAGAATTGCTTCGTGAATGTACGCATTGAGCCATTGAACAACAAAATCCTGCTCAATTATCTGAAAGAGCGTGGCATTTGCAGCGATGTGGCATTGCCAAACTGTGAGGAAGTCAGATATACCTTGCATGGCAAGCGGTACTTCTCCATCGGATTCAGGAACATCAGCGGTGGGTATGAGTTGCGCAGCCGCCTGTTCAAGGGCAGTATGTCGCCGAAGGACATATCGCTCATCTACAACGGTTCGGACACCTGTAACATTTTCGAGGGGTTCATTGACTATCTCTCATGGATGGTGCTCGGCTTGGGATGCGGCGATGACTACCTCGTGCTGAACTCGGTGGCTTTATTGGAACGCTCGTATGGTTTCCTTGACAAGTACGACCGAGTCAATTGTTACCTGGACCGTGACGAGGCGGGGCGAAGGACACTGGAAGCCCTCCGCAAACGCTACGGCAACAAGATAGAGGACTGTTCCTCCCTGTACAAGGGATTCAAGGATTTGAACGAATACCTGCAACATTGGGAAGGACTTATTGAACAATAGAAGCAACAACCATTAAAATGACAATGAACATGAAAAAAAGAAATAAACAAAATGCGTTTGCCGCTATCTTTTCGGCAATGCTTGCGACTGTAGTGGCAATAGCCCTGGTATCCTGTGACAATGAGCTGGATGTGCAGCAGGGATATCCCTTCACGGTGGAAACAATGCCCGTACCCAAACGTATCGTGAAAGGCGAGACCGTGGAAATACGGTGCGAACTCAAACGTGAGGGACGGTTCTCCGATGCACGGTACACCGTCCGCTATTTCCAGCCTGACGGCAAAGGCTCGCTCCGCATGGACGACGGGATGGTGTTGCTGCCCAACGACCGTTATCCGCTTGACAGGGAGGTGTTCCGGCTGTACTACACTTCCGAGTGCGAGGACCAACAGAGTATTGACATATATTTCGAGGACAACAGTGCCCCTGCACAATTATTCCTGCTTAGTTTTGATTTCAACAACGAGAAAAAGGATGATGCGGAAGATGATACGGGAGGAACCGGCAGAATTCCCCGAACCGGTTGGGAACTTGTGAAAAATCCTTTGGTGAACATTGAAACGGTTACGGTATGCGAGTGATTGTTGCGGCTATATGCCTGATTCTAACCTGTAACTGTCTGGTGGCTCATCCACGGGGAGGCGGTGGCTCGCCTCCCACTGCCACGGAAATCCCTGATTCGCTTTTCGAGAGGGCCATCGCCTGCATCAAGCGGTTCGATTATGACAAGTAATATGTTATGTAAAGTGCGAGTAAAAGTTGGTTTATAATCA
>ENA-OOXA01001003-OOXA01001003.1-human-gut-metagenome-genome-assembly--contig:-NODE-1003-length-17285-cov-12.056297_pt1 | contig 17285 bp, 10 predicted proteins | sample MGYA00241581_ERZ501331 | MGnify/ENA primary metagenome ERZ501331 (study PRJEB25962, sample SAMEA2042982) | human gut metagenome | biome: human gut; feature: human-associated habitat; material: faeces...
CTGAACCGACTCCGACATTCTCTGCTTGCTTCGGTGCTGCTTTCTTGTCATTGCACCCAACTAAATATGCAGAAGAATTGGTTAAGAAGATGGAAATGACTGGTGCTAAAGCATACTTGGTTAACACTGGTTGGAATGGTACTGGTAAGCGTATCTCTATCCGCGATACTCGTGGTATTATCGATGCTATCTTGGATGGTTCTATCGAAAAAGCTCCTACTAAGACTATTCCTTACTTCGATTTCGTTGTTCCGACAGAATTGCCGGGTGTTGATCCGAAAATCTTGGATCCGCGTGACACTTACGCTGATGCTGCTGAATGGACTAAGAAAGCTGAAGACTTGGCTGGACGTTTCATCAAGAACTTCGCTAAGTTTACAGGTAACGAAGCTGGTAAGGCTTTGGTTGCTGCTGGTCCGAAATTGTAATTCAGACTTACAAAATCTTAAATATGAAAGCGGTTTCCTTCGGGAAGCCGCTTTTTTTGTATCTTTGGTCGTAGTTTTAATTCGTAAATCTAATTAATTATGAAAAAGTCTATTCATCTTCTATCTATTCCAGTTGTAGCTTGTTGCTTGTCGTGTACATCCGGCAAGGTGCTTCCGCCTGAACCGATTCTTCCTGTACCTGAACCCAAGCAGGTGGAATGGCAGCAGATGGAAACGTATGCTTTTATCCATTTCGGTTTGAACACGTTTAATGACCGGGAATGGGGATATGGAGATACGGATCCGAAAACGTTTAATCCGACGAATCTGGATTGTGAGCAATGGGCACAGACGCTGGTGAAAGCTGGTATGAAAGGAGTGATTCTTACTGCCAAACATCATGACGGATTCTGTTTGTGGCCGTTTGAAGGTACAGACTATAGTGTGAAAAACTCTCCGTGGAAAAACGGACAGGGAAATGTGGTGAAAGAATTGTCGGAGGCTTGTAAGAAATATGGTCTTAAGTTTGCCGTTTATCTTTCGCCATGGGATCGCCATCAGGCTAATTATGGTACACCTGAGTATTTGCCTTACTTTTATGCACAGTTACATGACCTGCTGACAAACTATGGACCGGTATTTGAAGTATGGTTTGACGGAGCGAATGGTGGTGACGGATGGTATGGCGGTGCCAAGGACATACGTACCATCGATCGCAAGAACTATTATAATTATCCTCGTATTTATGAAATGCTGGATAGTATTCAGCCTCAGGCCATCATTTTCTCGGATGGAGGACCTGGTTGCCGTTGGGTAGGTAATGAGAAAGGTTTTGCCGGGGCTACCAACTGGTCATTCCTGCGAAAGGGAGAGGTGCATCCGGGATATGATAAGAGCTATGAATTGCAGTATGGACATCCGGATGGAAATCAGTGGGTGCCTGCAGAGTGTGATGTGTCTATCCGTCCGGGATGGTTCTATCATCCGGAGGAAGATGACAGGGTAAAAAGTCCGGATCAGCTGGTGGATTTGTATTACCGCAGTGTGGGGCATAATGCCACTTTGTTGTTGAACTTCCCGGTAGACCGGAGAGGACTGATTCATCCGGTAGATTCTGCCAATGCGGTTCGTTTCCATGAGATGATTCAGCAGCAGTTGAAGACGAATCTGGTGGCAGGAATGACTCCCAAGGTTTCAAATGAACGTGGAGGAGATTTTGTGGCATCTGCCTTGACCGATGATAATTTTGATACTTACTGGGCTACGGAAGACGGGGTAACTACAGCTGATATCGAGTTCTCGTTTGATACGCCTACTCGGATGAACCGTATGATGCTTCAGGAATATATTCCGTTGGGACAGCGTGTAAAGGCATTTGTGGTGGAATATCTTGATAAAGATACATGGCTTCCGGTGAAACTGAATGAAGAAACGACTACCATTGGATACAAACGTCTGTTACGTTTTGAAACGGTGGAAACAAAAGGTATGCGTATTCGGATTACGGATGCACGTGGTCCGCTTTGTTTGAGTAACGTAGGAGTGTATGATGCAGGTAATGTATCCGATTCCTTTGTAGAGAAGGTGGAAGACATTGAATCAGTACCTTACCTTTTGCCGGATGTAAAAGCTGAAGAGTCAGCAAAGGCTTCTGACAAGCAATCACAGACCACTTGTTTTGTAGAAGGTGACCGTTTGTTGATTGATTTGCAGGAGGAACGTATGGTTTCTTCTCTTCATTTCTTGCCTGATCAGGGTGAACCTAACAAGGGTTTGATTGCCAATTATGAGATACGGGTTGGCACAAGCAAGGAGGCAGTGAATCAGTTGGTAAAAGCGGGTGAGTTCTCAAATATACAGAATAATCCGGTGATGCAGTCGGTATTCTTTACTCCGGTAAAAGCCCGTTATATAGAGTTGAAGGCTACGCGTATGATTCGTGCGGGCGAACCGATGGGATTTGCCGAATTAGGGGTGAAATAACTAGGTGAAAATAAGAGTTTATGAAAAAAGTAATTTATTCAATGTTAGGAGCAGGGTTATTGTGCCTCTCCAGCTGTGGTGGACAGACGCAGACGGAACAGACCCCTGCGGTTGATAAGTCTTCGGCTAAGAATCAGGTGATTGAAACTATCATGACACGACGGAGTGTGCGAAAATATCTGCCGCAGCCGGTAAACCGTGATACAATGCAGATGATTCTGGACTGTGGTATTCATGCACCCAACGGACAGAATAAACAGTCATGGGCAGTACGCGTGGTGGACAATCCGGAGTTTATCAATGGTATTACAGAAGTGTATAAGAAAGTGAATCCCAAAGTGGCAGAAGATCCGGGATTCAAGAATATGTTCCGCAATGCACCTACGGTAGTATTTATTGCCAACGATACTTCGTATGATATGTCGCAGATAGACTGTGGACTGTTGGGAGAAAATATGATTCTTTCGGCCTGGTCAATGGGTATCGGTTCCTGCTGTTTGGGAAGCCCCATACGCTTTATGAAGACGGAGCCTCAGGCAGCAGACTATCTGAAGCGCCTGAATATACCTGAAGGCTATGAATTGTTGTATTGCATAGCCTTCGGATATCCAGATGAATCACCGGCTGCTAAACCGCGTGATGCATCGAAAGTGATGTTTGTGGAGTAAAAATTTATCGCGCTCCCAAATCGTCATAAGAAGATTGTAGAATCGTTTTCCCCAGTTCTGTGCGTCGTTCGTTCGGAGCTGGGGATTCTATTAATGCCTTGCCGGAATTGTTATCTATCAGTGTCGTGCCGGTGCTGTCGCGGAAAGCAAATCCGTTGTTATAGGTGTAGTAAGCAAACGGATAGTTATAGTCTTTTCCTAACACGTTACGGCTGAAGTTGAATTCCTTATGGCTGATTCCCAATTGTGCCAGTAGGGTAGCGGCCATATCACTTTGGTTCATCAGTTTGTCTATGACCATAGGCTGCTTGATGGCGCCTCCTAACCACAGCATCGGAATATGATGAATACGCGGGTCGTGCACCAGTCCTTCTTCCGGATAATAGAAACCATGGTCTGGCAGGCAGATGACAAGCAGGTTTTTCCATTGAGGAAGAGCCTTGAGCTTATCGATAAATTTCCCCAAGCAATCATCAGTAAAGGCAAAGGCATTGGGAATCTTTTCTTTCAGACGATGATAAGGTACTTCAAACGGCTCATGGCTGCTCAGGGTAAGGAAAGCTGTATGCCAGGGCTGGTTGGTATTCCGTTCTTTTATTTGACGGTAGAGGTACTCAAAAGTAATATCATCGTTTACTCCCCATGGATTTTTTCGTTCTTCCATACTGAAATCTACATCTGCTGTTAACTGTTGGTATCCACTGCCCAGTAAGTAACTTTTCATGTTGGTGAAGTTGATGTCACCTCCATACAGGAAATCCGTGGCGTAACCTTGTTCCCGCAGTTTTTCGGCAATCGAAGGCAAGGTACGGCTTTTAGCCGGAGATTTCATGACGGAAACAGTGGGGAAGCTCTGGTAACCGCTGAAGGTACAGACTGTGCCTCGGTCGGTGCGGAAACTGTTGGCGTAGCAGTTGGTAAAGAAAACTCCTTCCTTGCTCAGACGCTCCAGATTCGGACTGACATCAGGTACTCCTCCTAATGATTCTACGAATACTCCTCCAAAACCTTCCATGAGAATTATCAGTACATTGGGACGGTTGGTAGTGAGTAATGAAACTTCATTTTCTCCCGTGTCTGCATACAATCCTTCAAATAAGTCGGCCCGTTTTTCTTCATCGAAGAAATTAAATTGCTGGGCAAAATCGGTTGTCTTACTGATGGAGGATAGTAGGCTGAAATCCGGGTTAATGGCAGAATGATTCAGAAATTCATCATTGCAGAAATAGGCCTGTCCTACGTTGCTGGTGGATTCGGTTACACCTCCTCGTATGATGATGAAGATGACACCTCCTAAAAGAATGGTTATCAGACTACCAGCAATGCGCTTCTGGACTTGTGGCAGATTGGCTGGGGTAATTTTGTACAGCCCCCATGTTACTAAGGCTGATAAGATGAGGATGCACAGCAGTCGTATCAGAATAAATCCCAAGGATACGCTGGCCATGGCATTCTTTGGTGAGTCCAGATAGAGGAAGATGGAAGCGTCCAGTTTAAATCCCCAGAACGGATAGAGGGCCATATCGCCAATGAAGATAAGTGTGGTAGCCAGACTGATTAAGACGTAGTAGCCGATAAGTATCTTCTTCAGAGGAAAACGGCGGAACCATATACTACAGAGAATAACCAGCCAGGGAATAGCCGTCAGGTAGCCGGTGGTAGCAGCATCAAGCGTAAAGCCATGGAACAATACCCGGAGGTAGTCTGTGAAAGCGGTTCCTTTCTCACATGCACCGTTATAAAGCATGAACACAGGTTTCTGAAGCAGGAAATACCCCAGTATGCTGGCGAAAAAGCATCCCAGATATGTAAGTCTCTTTTTCATCTGTTTGAGTTTTTGATTATTTACGTCCGAAGTCAGCGGGGACTTCTCCCCATACGTCAGTCTCCCACTTGAGCAGGGGAGTGGTATAAGTATTTTCTTTCAGCCATTTTTCAGCCCGTTCAATTAACTGGAAGAGCGCTTCTGTTTTTTCAGTACGTTCCAGTTTGGTCTTGCATTTTTTTTGCTTCACCCAGGAGAGGGCATTACGGCTGTCGGAATAGATGGGCATGTTCAGGTTCTTTTGTTTAAGAAGTGCCAGTCCGTGAACGATGGCCAGGAATTCTCCGATATTGTTGGTTCCGTAAACCGGTCCGAAATGGAAGATTTCCTGTCCTGTCAGCAGGTACACTCCGCGATATTCCATGGGCCCGGGGTTACCGCTACAGGCAGCATCTACTGCCAGGCAGTTCAAGTTGAAGTTCTCGGGGAGTTGTACCTCGGTTTTTTCTGAGGACGATGCACGGTGGCGGTTCATGTACTGATAAGCAGGAGTCGCAAAGGCATGTTCTGCCTCTTCCTGTGAGTCAAAAGACTTATATATAGCCCCTTTATAGCCTTGTATTTGCAGTTGGCAGTCGGTCCATGAAGAATAGATACCCGGATTCACTCCTTTCCAGACCACGTAGAATTTTTGTTTAGCCATAAGATGGTCTTTAAAAAGAAAGTGGCTGTGCAAAAGGAGTGTGGTCCACTCCTTTGCCAGCCACCTGATATACAAGATTGTAATTACATACGTTCAGGTACTTCGATACCCAGCAAGCCCATAGCCAGTTTGACTACTTTGCCTACATTCTGGCTCAAAGCGAGACGGAATATTTTCAGGGCTTCATTTTCTTCACGCAGGATGCTGAAGTCATGATAGAACTGGTTGTATTCTTTTACCAGGTCGTAAGCATAGTTTGCCAGGATAGATGGGTTGTAATCTGTTCCAGCCTGTTTCACTACGTTGGTAAAGTCGGCCAGCATTTGAATCAAACCTTCTTCTTTCGTACTCAGTTCAATACCGCTTGGGATGACAGCCGGGATGCTGAGTCCGGCTTCTGTTGCCTTGCGCAGAATAGACTGGATACGTGCGTATGTATATTGGATGAACGGACCGGTGTTTCCGTTGAAGTCGATAGACTCTTTCGGGTTGAAGGTCATGTTCTTGCGGGCATCTACTTTCAGGATGAAATATTTCAAGGCACCCAGACCTACGATGCGTGCGATGTCGTCTGCCTCTTTCTGAGTCAGTCCGTCCAGTTTACCCAGTTCGTTGCTGGTTTCCTTGGCTGTTTCAATCATGGCCTCCATCAGGTCGTCGGCGTCTACTACTGTACCTTCACGGCTCTTCATCTTACCTTCCGGCAGTTCCACCATACCATAAGAGAAGTGTACGAGGTCTTTACCCCATTCGAAGCCCAGCTTGTCGAGCAGGATAGACAATACCTGGAAGTGGTAGTTCTGTTCGTTACCTACCACGTAAATCATCTTGTTGATCGGATAATCCTGGAAACGCAGTTTGGCAGTACCGATATCCTGTGTCATGTATACAGAAGTACCGTCGGCACGGAGCAGCAGCTTGTGGTCCAGTCCTTCGGCAGTCAGGTCTGCCCATACGGAACCGTCTTCCTTGCGGTAGAAGAATCCTTTTTCAAGGCCTTCCATCACCTTTTCTTTTCCTTCCAGATATGTCTGTGATTCGTAGTAGATTTTGTCGAAGCTGACTCCCATCATCTTGTAGGTCTCGTCGAAACCGGCGTATACCCAGTCGTTCATCTTCTTCCACAGGCTACGTACTTCCGGGTCGTTGGCTTCCCACTTGCGGAGCATTTCGCGGGCTTCCAGCATCAGCGGCGAGTTGGCTTCGGCCTTTGCCTTGGCTTCCTCTTCGTTCATTCCTTCTGCCTGGTATTGGGCCATCAGTTCCTTCACTTCAGCCTTGTAGTGCTTGTCGAACGCCACGTAATAGTCGCCTATCAGGTGGTCACCCTTCTTGCCCGATGATTCCGGAGTTTCACCGTTGCCGTATTTCAGCCATGCCAGCATGGACTTGCAGATGTGGATACCGCGGTCGTTCACGATGTTTGTCTTCACCACCTTGTTTCCGTTGGCAGCCATGATGTTGGCCAGCGCGTTACCCAGCAGGTTGTTGCGCACGTGTCCCAGGTGCAGCGGCTTGTTGGTGTTCGGCGAAGAGTATTCAATCATTACCAGCGGAGCGTCGTCGGCAGCCTTGCGGATACCCCATTGTGCGTCTGCATGGATACGGTTCAGCAGTTCAATCCATACGTCCGAAGCGATGGTCAGGTTCAGGAAACCTTTGATGACGTTGTAGCTGGCGATAGCCGTTTCGTGCTGTTTCAGGTACTCGCCGATTTCCTGGGCCGTTTGTTCAGGGCCCTTCTTTGAGAGTTTCAGAAACGGGAATACCATCAGTGTCAGGTGACCTTCGAATTCTTTCTTGGTCTTCTGCAGCTGTATCATCTGGGTCGGAACTTCCTGGCCATACAGCTCTTTGACGCCCTTTTGGACGGATTCGGTCAGTTTGTCTACTATATTCATGTGTATCTTGTTTTTATTGATTTTTCGTTTCTCCGTCCGCAAAGGTAGTGATTTTTGGTGGTATTCCGGTGTTTCCCTGTCAATTTCCGCTGACAGGTTTCAGTTTCGGTTGTTTCTGCAGCCAGTAGGTGGGAGCTATGCCTTCTTTCAGTTTGAATTGTTTGCTGAAGTGTGCCAGGTCAGTGAATCCTACCATGGCGGCAAGTGTACTCATCGGCAACCGCCGGTCGGTCAGCATCCGTTTCTTGGCTTCTTCGATGCGGAGTCCGTTCAGCCAGTTGTTGAAGTTCATGGCGTACGTATCGTTGATGAAATTCGACAGGTACGTACGGTTGATGCCCAATGCCTTAGCCATTTTGATGATGGTGATGCCTGTTTGCAAGTATTCTTTCCGTAATTCCCACGCATTCAGTTTCTGGGAAATCATTTCTAATGTAGCTTTGCTCCTTCGTTCCATAGTTGATTTGTCTTTCGGTTTCTTGAAGCAAGGTACAAAGCTTTGTCGGATTGTAAAAATGAGGTTTTTGCGTTTAGGGATTATTCGGTAGCTTTGTTGGATTATCCGGTAGTAAATGGGGATTAAATGGGCGAAATAAGATGGCTGGGTTTTCGAGGTGGAGTGTTTGTCGGGTGGTCGCGGGATGTTTTCGAGTTGTATACGATTATAAGTTTATCAACCTTTTCACACAGTTCAAAGGGAGTGGGTAATAAAAAAAGCGACTCGTATGAGTCGCTTTTTTTATAGAGAGAAATGAAAATTACTTCACTACTGTTACAGTCAAAGGATATTGGAATCCTGTCTGGTCTGTTAATGTAAAGGTTACAGTTGTAGATTCACCTGTTGCAAGACCTTTTACTTGATACTGTTGTGGAGTACCACTCAATCCCACGTTAACATTAGCTTGTTCAACTGCCGGAGTTACTTTAACATCCTTATCTTGCCAATCAGTATATGCTGAAGACCACAAAGCATATCCATCCAATGAATAAGAACCTAATTCATTGGCAACACCAGGTTCAGTATATTTAGCAGATACATAAGAACCGTTCAATGCAAATCCGAAACCAGTATTAGGTTTACCGTCGCTGAATGTCAATGCGCTCATGTAACCATCGTTAGTCAACTGGATTGGTTCGTTGGCAGGTTTCAATGTTCCGTTAGCGTAATTAACCAGTGTAACACCCTGCAATGCAGCTTTTACCTGTGCATTGTAAGGAGCAGAAGTTACTGTAAAGGCTTCCTGAATAGCTTCAACATCTGTTCCGTATTCAAATTTATAATTTGAGTTTCCAGTCTTATCAACCATTCCTGCAAATACGCTTGTATAAGCTACAATGTCTTTCAGTTCTTTAACGTTCAAAGCTGTCTTAGATCCGTTATATGCAACACCCTTGTTAAGAGTTGCAATACCGTTTGTATTTACTACAGCATTCAACTTGTCACCATTGTAAGCAGATTTCAAATCACTGAAGTACTTGCAGTCATTGTCACTGAACAGATAAGACAAACGGCTGGTTTCTGCATTTGTAACAGCAGGACCGTATGCGGAACTCATTGTCAGAATTGCGCTTGTGTTAAACTCTGTTGTTGTTGATGTTCCAGATGGAGTAATTCTAGCAACAAACTTGCCATCGCTCCAGTTAGCATCAACCTTGTTGTAAAGGTCAGTAAATGCAGGAAGGGCAACTTCTACATTTAACTTGATACGGAACAGTTCATTAGCTTGAGTGTCTGTAGAGCCCAAATCCTTAGCAACAAGATACAATACGTATTTACCCGGTTTAGCATCCTTAGCGATTTTCAAGGCTTCAGTATCAACAGGTAAAGTGATAGTAGCCAAATCTACCAAATCATCATCAATTTTGGTATCAGGATTCCAATATTGTTGAATCCAATTACTTCCATCAGCTTTACGCAGATAATTATAGAAGTCAGGATTATTAGGGGCGAAATCATAGCCACTCAAAAGGACACCATTATCTGATGCCAGCAAGAATCCAGTTTGTCCTGGTTCTTCTTCAATGGAAAGTTGATTGATATACTGAACTTTCTGACGGGTTGCCGGATCAATACTTTGGAATACCTTACCTAAGTTAGTAATATTGATGTTACTGATGCGTGCTGCAACATCGTTGGTAATCTTAGCCGGCATTACAACATACTTCACGTCGTCTGCTGCTACACTGGCTGCGGTACTGGTTGCTACAGTCAAATCAATTGTTTTTGTTGCAACTTTACCTGTAACATCCATATAATGGACTGTAGCTGTAATTGCAGTACCAGCTGAAGCGGCAGTAGTTTTAATAGACATGCCTTCTGCAGAAATACCTCTAGCTAGAGCCAAAGACTTATTGGTACCTTCAAAGGTGATGTATGAATCGTAAATATAATCTGTATAATCGCTATTATTGTTATTCAAATGAAGTCTCAAGTCTGTAGTTTCATCTAAAGGAAGGTTGTAGACATCGTAGGTTATATAACCTTCAGCATCTACATAAGATAGGCTTGGATAAACATCATCTGGAATAGAAGTAGCTTTGTCAGTAGATGTGTTGATTGTTATATCGTAGTTTGATACAGGTTCACCATTGACACACAATGCATACAATTTATCTCCATTATTTTTAGCATCAAAAGCAGTTCCAATATTGTCGGCTGTAATTCCTTCACCCATTTCAATGGTAACCATCCAGCTGCCAGTTTCACTGGCACGTGTAAGCAGCAGATTATTCTTTATAGCTGATACTTTCACCGGAGCTTCGTTACCTTTTGAGTCTTTCAAAGAGAGGATACCCGGTTCACCCAAATTGAATGAAGCAGGAGTAACCTGTACATTGATGGTATTGATTTGTCCAACCAACAGATCGTTTCTCTTCACAGCGCCTTTTGGACCTGCCCAATCTTGTTTATCAGTGGCAGCAACATTCCACAGAATAGAACTAGACCCAATCAGTGCATTAAAAATCTGGAAACCCTCATTTTCAAACTTCAGTGAAGTCAAGCTAGAAGAAGCCTTAGCCAGAACGACAGTCTGCATCTTGCCATCAGCATCCGGCAATGTGATGGTTACAGTACCAGCATCCTGGTTGTCCAAGATAGAGTATTCGCCTACCTTGATACCGGTAGCAGTACCATTGATGGTCAGTTCGCCGTTAGCTACAGCTACAGTATCACCTACCTTACCTACAGTTTCACCGTTTACTTTCAGTTCCTGGCCTTCGATAGTAATCTTCAATTCTTCAACAGCATCTGCAGTAGTCTTGATAGTATAAGTCTTGGTACCGTTGGCATCAACAACTGTCAACACACCTGTAGATTCATCGAATGTAACGCTGGAAACACCGCCATCGCCTACCAATGTCTTCAGTTCAGACAGAGTAGTATTGATGGTGTTAATCTGTTCCTGCAAGTTGTTGATGTCATCATCATAGTCTTTACAAGAAGTAAAAGTTCCTGCTGAAGCGAACAGAAGCGCTCCGAACAGAAGTGCACTTAAATACTTTTTTCTCATAATAATAAAAATTTTTAATTTATAAATCAAAAAACTCAAATTGATTCAACTCAAGTTATCCCCGCTTCCCATGTTTAGAAAACGGCCAGAGGCAGCTACAATCGGAGGGACGGATAAGGGACGTACGAGGGACAAAAAACGGAAAAGAAACAAACAAATACCCCGTCAGAAGGCCCTGTAGGGCGGTTTTAGGCAGTTCAGGTAGCCGCGTCGGCTATTAATGTGCGTGCCTTTATTGTATTGATTATTAAGTAATTAAATGGTTTAGAATTCTTTTGAGGGACGGTGGAGGGACGGAAAAGACTACAGAACCAGGAGAATATCCATTCTAGGATTAAGGAACTATTAGGATTATACAAGTAGGGACGCACGGCCCATGCGTCCGGAATACCGTCCCTTTCTGAAAAACTTTGTTTTTCGTTTGCCTCTCCACTCACCTTTCGCTATCTTTGCCTAAACGGCATGTGCATCGTTTTTTCATTGTTCATTATTAATTATTCATTGGCTACATGAAGTTTCCTATCGGCATACAGAGTTTCGAGCGTATCATCGAAGGCGGTTTCGTCTATGTAGACAAGACCGCGATAATTTATAATCTGACCCACGAAAGTAACATCTATTTCCTGAGCCGTCCCCGGAGGTTCGGCAAGAGCCTGCTGGTCTCTACACTGGAAAACTATTACCTGGGGCGCAGGGAGCTGTTCAAGGGACTGGCCATGGAGAAGCTGGAAACGGAATGGAATGTACACCCGGTATTTCATGTAGATTTCAACGGGGCCAACTTTACACAGGAAGGTGTTCTGGAAATGATGCTGAAGGATTATGTGGATAAATGGGAAAGATTGTATGGCCTGCATAATCCGGAACTTGAGGTGGGACTACGCTTCCGTGATGTACTCCGTGCCGCCCACGAGCAGACAGGCCGTCGGGCGGTAGTGCTCATTGATGAGTACGACAAGCCGATTCTGGATGTACTGGATACAAATAGCAATCTGGAAGACCGTCATCGGAATGTACTGAAAGGCTTCTATTCGGTGTTCAAAGGGACGGACAGCCACCTGCAGTTTGTGCTGCTGACGGGAGTGACGAAATTCTCCCAGGTAAGCGTATTCAGCGGTTTCAACCAGCCGGACGACATCAGCATGGATGCCCGTTATGAGACGTTGTGCGGTATCACCCAGGCGGAACTGGAGCATTATTTCGCCGGACCGATAGCCGATATGGCCCGTCAATACGGAGTTACATTGGAAGAGATGTACCGACGTCTGAAACTCCAGTATGACGGTTATCACTTCTGTGAGAAAATGACAGATGTGTACAATCCTTTCAGCCTGCTCAATGCCTTCGGAAAGAAACAGCTCCGTAACTACTGGTTCAGTTCAGGGACTCTTACGTATCTGATTCGCCTGCTGGCACATTTCAAGGAGAACATGAACGAGCTGACGGGCAAGTATTACCGTCCGGAGGAGTTCATCGACTACAAGGCCGATGTGGAGCAGCCGCTTCCAATGATTTACCAGAGCGGTTACCTGACCATCAAGGATTACGACAGTGAGTTCGATATCTTCCTGCTGGACTATCCGAACAATGAAGTGAAGAGCGGTTTCCTGACGGCTCTGGCCGCATCGTACCTGCGTCCTTCTACCGAAACCGGTGGCTGGGTTCGCGAGGTAGTACGTGCCCTCAGATCGGGCAAACCTGATGCGTTATGTACCCTGTTCACTTCGTTTCTGGCAAGTATTCCCTACACGATGCGTCGTAAGGAGGATGAACCGGAACGTGAACGGTATTTCCAGTACACGTTCTATCTGATTCTACGTATGCTGAGTGTCTATACGGTCTATGTCGAGAAGGCACAGAGCCAGGGACGGGTGGACTGTGTGATAGAGACCCCGCAGTATGTCTACATCTTCGAATTCAAGCTGGACGGTACGGCTGCTGAGGCCCTGCAGCAGATAGAGGAAAAGGGTTATGCCCGTGAATATGCGGCCGATGCGAGAAAGCTGTATAAGATAGGAGCATCCTTCTCTTCGGAGACAGGGACTATCGGTGAATGGCAGGTGCTTCCGTCATTCTCTCGTCAGGATACAGATTAAGTAATAGATGGGGGTTGTCATTGACGGAACTTACTGTGCGAAATGTTTTATCTTGAAATCTTTTTTGCTAACAGTTACTCTATATTACGGTAGAAGACTTCCCGGTTGGTGAAAGTCTTGATAAATCTAGGCGATGTCAGCCGCTCCCATCGCTATCAGAGGGCTGTGGATGGTAGTGATGAAATGGATATTCGGGAAAGTATTTGACAGTACCTTCAGGAACGGCGTTACCAGGACAGATGTAGGTCTGCTTTGTCTATCAGGACGATTCCTTTCCCCTGTAGCGGGTCTGCCAGTTGCGGATTGGCCTCAGCCAGTCTGGAAGTGATATCCGCCACCAGCGCTACAATAATACGTAACCGTCACTCATTTGTTCGATACGTACAGTACGACAGTTCTTTCCCCATGGCAAACCGCATAGGTGACAGCAAGATTCCGGGATTCCTGTAGTGTCCGTTCTGCATGCTGTACAGGGCATTCCGTACAGCTTTCAGTGTAGGAGATTCATACTGATAATCTTCCCGTTCCACCTTTTCCCGACGTTCCATATCCTCCTGATAGGCGAACCATTGGAAGAATTGCTTAACCTATAAGCAATCTTCAATACATATCTGCTCATTGATTGAGCAATTTTGCTGATGCCCCTGCTTATTAATAGAGCAGAATCATTATCTTTGCAGAAACGCATTCTTCTAACTATGGATAGACTACAGGAAAGATTCAGCAAGCTACTGTCGGAAACCGGTTCGGATTTCCACCGCTATATGTATCATCGTATCAACTGGAACAGCCGGATGATTGGGCTGACCGGTCCACGCGGTGTAGGCAAGACCACGCTTATCCTTCAATACCTGAAGGAGAACCTTCCCCGTGAACGGTCACTCTACGTTACGGCAGAAGATTTCTATTTTGCGGAGCACCGGTTGCTCGATCTGGCCGATGCGTTTGTCAGATATGGAGGCAAATACCTGTTCATTGATGAGATACATCGCTACAAGGACTGGTCGAAGGAACTGAAGCTGATGTACGACTATCACCCCGAACTGCAGGTGGTCTTCACCGGTTCGTCCGTGCTGGACATCCATCAGGGAGTTGCCGACCTGAGCCGTCGGGCGGTGATGTACCACATGCAGGGGCTTTCGTTCCGGGAATACCTCAACCTGTTCCATGGCTTTGACTTCCCGGTACTGTCTTTCGAGGACATACTTGCGCTGAAGATGGATATCCCTTCCGGTTTCCATCCGTTCGAATACTTTCCTGAGTATCTCCGGCAGGGGTATTATCCGTTCCCGCACGATGATTTCGATACCCGGCTCATGCAGATGGTCAACCTGAGTATCGAGACGGACATTCCCCAGTATGCGGGTATGAATATTTCCACTGCGCGTAAGCTCAAGCGTCTGCTGGCGGTCATTGCCCGGAGCGTCCCCTTCAAACCGAACATCAGTACACTGGCCACTGTGCTCAATGTCAGCCGGAACAGTGTAGCGGACTATTGTCTGTATCTGGAAGAGGCGGGTCTGATAGCCCAACTGCGTGACGATACAGGAGGTATCCGTGGCTTGGGAAAGGTGGACAAGATTTATCTGGACAATACGAACCTTATTCATGCCTTGGGTCGGGAAGGAGCCGATACCGGCAATGTGCGTGAGACGTTTTTCTTTAACCAGATGCGGGTCAATCAGGAGGTAATCACCTCATCGGTTTCCGATTTTCAGATTCAGGGTTGTACGTTCGAAGTCGGTGGCCGCAAGAAGGGACAGAAGCAAATCGAAGGCCTCATCCGAGGGTATGTAGTGAAAGATGAGATAGAGTACGGACATGGAAATGTGATTCCGCTCTGGATGTTCGGGTTTGGCTATTGAATTTTGAGTTTAATAAAAAAGTAGAGGCATAAAAAAGCGACTCATTTGAGTCGCTTTTTTTATATAGAACCTCAATTATTCATTTACTACACTAACTGTAACTGGTATTGAAGTCCAAACTTCACTACTACCAACTTTTACAGTTCCTTTATAAGTCATAGTTAACTGAGTATCATAAGTCAAAGCAGCAAGACCGGTAATAACAAGCTTACCATTCTCAACTTTAGCTTCAGCATTATTTCCAGCTTTAGCATCAAAGCTGCCAGACCATTGATCATCTACTGGAGTTAATGTATTAATATTAGTTCCTGTCAATGTATGGTCTTTAGCATTAATATACAATGATACACCATTCTTCTTATTTTCAGGTGTAGCATATGCATTAAATGTACCTTCAGAACCAACAATCTTAAATGGAGTTTCTGCATTATTAGCATAATTTGCAATCTTAGCGCCATCAAGCGGTGAGATGAATTTCATTGTGTATTCATCTGATTTAATAGTAAATCCTTCAATACCATTTAATACATAAACGCTCTGAGCTTTTACGGATTGTAATGCATGATCCTTGATAACTTTTTCAGTTATCTTAAAGGTAGCATCATTTGCATTAAATGAAGCTTTATCGTTCTGTACAGCAGATTCAGTATTAAGTTTACCAAAATTAACTGTTAATGGCTGTTTAGACAAATCAACAGATGTTTTGTATGCAGTCATCATCGTTGCATTACCGTCTACATCCAGTCGCATAGTTACGTTGTTATCATCTGTCCATGCGGCAGATTTGACAAACAAATCATTGAAGTTTGGTAATACTACTTCTACCGGCACATTTACCTTCTTATATTCTCCTTTAACATTATACAAAGTAACAGTTATGGAATGCTTACCAGCTGTTGCATCAACATTAAAGTTTGCAATATTAAATTTAGCGTATTTAATACGTTTAATGTTTGCATAATTATCGTTGAATAAAACCTGAGTTTTACATTCGGCATCTTCGTAGTATGTAACAGCGTCATTCAACTCACCCGCAGTTAATAAGAATTTAGTATCTTCAGTACTCCAATTCAAACCAGTCAGACTAACAGCTTCATCTGCAGATAAGCCACTAAATGTTGTACCTAAATTAACAACAAGTGATGACTTGTCATTCGCCTTAACTGTATATGTTGTAGGAGCAATTTCTTCGGCATCAGCTTGTGTACTACCAATGTAAATAGTTTTATCCAACACGATTTCACTTCCATCCACACACAAGAGATGTACCTTGACACCAAAACTTCTTTGCCCGGTTGTAGCAGGTGCAGAGATGACATTATCCTTAATAGTTACGCCGGCTGCCTCTGCATCATTTACATCTGCATCAGCAAATTCTGTATAGATATCATAAACGTATTGATCTGCGTAAGAAATTACACTTGTTGAGCCAGACTCACAATATGTTCCACTTAATTTAAAGTCAGAATTTTCTTTTACCGTGGCAGCATTTACCGTAGTAGTTTTGTTTTCGTCAGTATCAATAACGTAGTTGTAATCGGTTACAATATTTCCATTTATAGACAATGCATACGCTTTGTTATAAACGTTGCCATACTGTTCAGTTGCGAACTCTGTAGCAATATTACTTGCTGTAACGCCATCAGTTAATTGATAATTTAACGCCCATTCTCCTTTAGGGTCTGCAGTACGTGAACTACCAATAATATAATTATCATCATATGATAGTTCCCTTAGGCCCTTTCCATGCTATATCTTTACTAGCAACTCCCCAGCGTAAACCATCTTTATCTGAACTAATTTGCTCCCAACGATAACTATTTGCATCAATTTTTATAATCTCATCAATTCGAGAGAATGTATACCAATAACTAGAAATGGTAATATTAGCAGTTGCCATTGCTAGTTGAATTGTTTGCAATTCACCTTTTTCATCTGGCAAAGTAATAGTATAGATACCATTTGCTGAATCTTTTAAAATCGTGTATTTACCGGCCTTAATTTCAGTTGCAGTACCATTTACACAAAGATAGCCGTCTTCATTAACAGTTACAGTATCTCCAATTTTACCTACAGTTTCACCGTTTACAATCAAGTTCTGGCCGTCAATAGTAACTTTGATTTCACCAACTTCTCCAGCTGAAGTCTTAACATTATAAGTCTTGGTACCGTTAGCATCAACTACAGTCAACACACCAGTTGCTTCATCGAATGTCACGCTGGAAACGCCTCCATTACCAACCAATGTCTTCAGTTCAGACAGAGTAGTGTTGATGGTGTTAATCTGTTCCTGCAGGTTGTTGATGTCATCATCATAGTCTTTACAAGAAGTAAAAGTTCCTGCTGAAGCGAACAGAAGCGCTC
>ENA-OOXA01001018-OOXA01001018.1-human-gut-metagenome-genome-assembly--contig:-NODE-1018-length-17104-cov-2.492404_pt1 | contig 17104 bp, 10 predicted proteins | sample MGYA00241581_ERZ501331 | MGnify/ENA primary metagenome ERZ501331 (study PRJEB25962, sample SAMEA2042982) | human gut metagenome | biome: human gut; feature: human-associated habitat; material: faeces...
GGTCGGCGCCGTCCTCTTCGAGGGCGGTGTTCGTCCCGTGGCCGAAGTAGGTGAGTTTCATGTAGTCCTTGTTTTCGGTCTGCACGTCTGGGGTCTTGTTGGGCTGCGCGCGGACCCAGTTCAGCTGCGCCTGGTTCGTGTTGGAGAGCTGCGTGTACCAGACCGAGCCGTCCGAGTCGAGGTTGAAGCCCTGCATCGCCGTGTTGTCCGGCAGGTAGGTGTTCCGGCTGAAGATGTTCGAGGCATCGAACCGGTCGATGCCCGTGGTCGACGATTTGTCGGGACCTTCGGGTTTGCCGGGACCGGGCGTTTCGCCGCCGTCTCCGTCGCCGCCACCAAGGGCCTGCAGCTTGTCTTCGCCGTCCTGCTGATGGTCCTGGGCCTCATCGTCGCCGTCAACTGCCTCAAGGAGTTCTTCGGCAAGGAGGCTGGCTCCATGCCCGACGAGGAGCCCGAGTGGTCCGAGATGGGCAAGGCCGAGTATGGCCGCGCTGCTGCTGCCGAGGCTCCTGTCGACGCCGAGGCCGCCAAGGCTTAGTCGACCTGACGAGTTGAACGTCACATCTATATGACTCGGAAAGACCGGATCCGCGACTTCGCGGGCTCGGTCTTTTTTCATGCAAAAGCGGGTGACGCTCGAGTGTTCTCGCAGATGTTTTGCGTGGATAAGGGCGCGCGTTGTACCATATAGACGTATATGTGTGCATATGAAAGGGGCCCCGTGGCCAAGACGGTATATTCCGATAACCAACAAAATGTCGATGCTCTGGCTGAGCGTCTGAGCGGACAAACGTCGCTTTCTGCCGAGCGGGCAAAGCTGGTTGCCTACGACCTGCTCTGCCGCAAGGCACTCAAGATTAAGTCGAGCGCGCTGGCGCAGATTTTCCGCTCCGTCGATAAGGAATGTGACACCAAGGCGATGCGCGATGAGCTCATCGCGGCAAAGATCGTGACCAAGATCGAGGGCAGCGGCATTAACGGGCGCCCGGCGTTCTATACCATCAATGCCGAGATCCGCGATGCCCAGGAGCAGCCTGCCGAGTCCGTCGAGGTTTTTGTCGTCGAGGATTCCGCTGACGTGCCTGCTGTGGAAGAAGCTGTCCCGCGTGAGCATGTCGATACCGATGAGTTGCTCGATGAGAACGTCGTGCGTGCCTTTACGGCCAAGGCGGGACGCGGCGGTTTTGGCGGGGGCGGCAAGCGCGATGCGCAGCGCCGCGCCCAGCAGGAGCGCTTCCGTCGCGCCGTTGCTCGAAAGGGTGAGACGGATGCTGAGGCTGTTGAGACCGAGGTTGCTGCCGAGTCGCAGAAGCCCGCGAGGGAGCAAAAGCCCGTGGAGGCCCAAGAGCCCAAGCGTCGTCGCGGTGCTCACTTTAAGACTGCACAGCAGGATGCCGCGCGTGAGGTTGAAGAGTCTTCTGAGGTTGCAGACGATGTTGAGGAGTCTGCCAAGAAGGCTCCGGGTTCGTGTCGTCCCGGCCGCGGTTTTGCGGGGCGCGCGTATCCCGTAAGGCGTCAGGAGAAGAGCGAACCGGCTTCGACCACTCAGGACGAGAAGGACGAGAAGGCCGTTGAGCCGGCGGCTCGCGAACAGAAGCCTGTTGAGCCGCAGCTTGAGGTCGATGCCGAGGCCAAGGGCCAGCAGCCTACAGATGAGCAGGCGGAGCAGGGCGCGTCGAGCAAGCCTCGCCGCCGTCGCCATCGTGGGGGCCGCAGTTCCCATGCCGAGACTGCGGCCGAGAAGACCACGCCGCAGGACGAGGATGCGAAGGTCGAGGTTTCTTCGGGGCAGCCTAAGCGCCAGCCGGCGAAGGAGAGCAAGTCCAATCGTCCGCAGAAGCAGGCGCCTATGCCGAAGCGCGAGCGCAATTCCCAAGGCGATTCTAAGCGCAAGTCTCAGAAGAAGCCGGAGTCTGCCGCAGCAGATACTGCTGCCCAGCAGCCCAAGTCGGCAGTCCACGGCGAGGTCTCGGCGTTTGCCCTTGCCCGCGTTTTAGGCAGACAGCTGCTCAAAGTTGTCCCTACGCCTACGACGCTCTCTAAGATCAAGGAGCAGCAGACACAGATCGTAAAGGTCGAGGGCAAGGACGGCAAAAAGGCTCCGCAGCGCACTCAGCACAACGAGATGTCCAACCGCAAGATTGCCGAGGAAATCGCAATCATCCAGGCTTGGATCGAGCAGAACCGAGGTGCCGATACGCCGGTTGCCTCGCGCCGCCAGCGTGCCTACCAGATCTTTAACGACGAGAAGGCTTTTGACGGCAAGCACGGTGAGCGCCTGATCAGACGTATGACCGAAAAGGGCATCAGCATGCAGGCGATCAAGGTCGCCCCCAATCGCCCCGTGCACTTTACGGGCTTCTTTACGCTGGGTGCCGACAAGCCGTTCATTATGGTCGAGAACCTGGACACCTACGACGAGATCGTCAAGCTGCTGCGTGGCCGCAAGCACGCCAAGCTCTTTGGCATCAAGGTGGGCGGCGTGATTTTTGGCGGGGGATGCAAGGCGAGCGTCTCGCATGCCCTGGACGATTATCTGGCCGAGATTGGCTATCGCTTTAACTACGTCTACTACGTAGGCGATATCGATCGCGAGGGCGCGCGCATTGTCGAGCAGGCTCGCAATGCCAATGTGGTTGAGATTCGCCTGCATGCCGGCATGTACCGCGCCATGCTCGCCGAGCATAAGCGTCGCGTGAAGGCCGGCGGCGAGTGCGAGCCCGCGGCTGCCAACCAGGGCGTGCCGCAGAACCTGGCAGCGACGATCAAGGATCTGCCCATGGTCACGCGCGTGCAGTTCCGCAACGTGCTGCGCGAGGGCGGGCGCATTCCGCAGGAGATTCTGATGACCGCAGACTATCGGGATGGCGACTCGGGAAGCTTCGACCGCATGCTGAACAACTAGGGACGTGTGGCCCCGACGGGCCGGGCATTAAGTTTGCTGCTCTACAGTCCTGCGCAAGACGAAGGCCACATTAAGTGGCCTTCTTTGCGTGCGGAACTCGCGACAAACTTAATGCCCGGCCCGTCGGGGCCGCACGCCATTTTGTAGATTACGGCTCGCTTTTCGGAACGGGGCTGATATTTCTTGATGTAAGGCGCTCTTGGTCGTTATGGGCCTGGGGCGCCGCTCTTTTGGAAGTGGATTTTTGGGATATGCCTGAAAAACTACTTCAACTTCTCGTCCTGCAGAGAAGTTGTGGCCGGCACTTTAGGAACGTCCCTAAGTGCCGGTTCCTAAGTGTCGGTTTGGCTGGAAAGTTTAGATGCGGGGAGCCCGTTGCTGGTATGGGACGGAGGGATTCCGCGTCCGCCTTTTCGGCGGCCGCGCCCCGCTGCGTCGCTTCGCTCCTTGCGTGCTGCGCTGGAAAACGCTTCGCGTTTCCTCAGCTCCGCACCCTTACGGGTTCGAATCCCTCCGCTTGCCCACAAGAAAGCGCTCCAGGTTCATAAGGGCCTGGAGCGCTGTGTTCTTAAGGGCTGGGACGGAGGGATTCGAACCCCCAACAGCCGGCACCAAAAACCGGAGTTCTACCGTTGAACTACGTCCCAATGTGTGGTGTTGCCCAAAAGCAACTCGTTTAGTTTACCTAATCTGCGAGGGCATCGCAAACGCCATCGAGCAGGCGTACGGCGAGTGTCTGCGCGTCGCTGGCCGTGAAGGTGCCGTTGTAGCGCGTCATGCCCGTGAGCTCAATGCGAATGCGTGCCGGCTTCTGCTGTGCGGCGACATTGGCAGTGCGGATGCGCTGGGCCAGGTTGTGGCACTCGGCGAGGGCAATCGTGGCGCGCGGTGCGGCGTCGGCGGGCAGCTCGTCGCTTGCGATCTCGAGCACCAGGTCAACGTCGGTTGGGACCTCGGAGTCGCAGAGCATCATGCCGCTGTTGTCGGTCGTTGCCGTGGCGATATTCCACATGCGCGACGCAACACTGCGTGCGATGGGGTCCTCGCCGATAACGGCAATCTGGAAGCGCTCGAGCACGTTGGCGGCGCGAGCAAAACCGATGCGGGACTCGGCTTCGGTGACCGAGGGCTTGCCCTCCCACACATGGTGCAGGCGGTTGATGTAGGCGTAGGTGTCCTGGAAGGCCATGCCGTCGGCAAACAGGCCGACATTTTCCTGGAACTGCTGCAGGGCGGCCTCGGTATGCGGACCAAAGTAGCCGTCGTCTTCGCCACAGGCAAAGCCCAAAACGTTGAGAGCGCGCTGCAGGGCCTGCACATCGGCGCCATGGAAATTGGGCATGCGCAGATAGAGGGTGCGGTCGCCCAGCTTATACGAAGCGTCTACAAGGGCGCTCCAACAGGGGATATCGACGGCATGACCGGCAGCAAGGCCGCTGTCGAGCCTGAAGGTGCTGACGGCCTGCTCAGTGGTGGCTCCAAAGTACTTGTCGGTGACTTCGGCGGCATCAATCGTGTAGCCGAGCTGCAGGAGACGAGACTGCACGTCCTCGACGGCTGCTCCTTGCATGCCCGTTGTAATAGGTTCCATGAACGAACCCCTTTCGGCGTACCATTCGTACTATTTGAGCGTCTGTCGGATAGACAGCGCAAAGGGATGCATAAACATGCACTCAACAGTGTAGCAAGTTGTGCCTAAATACGCTGCTGACAGGTTTTATAACCCCCGTTAGTTAAGGCGCTCCACAAAGAAATCTGCCATGGAGAGGAACAGCTCGCGTGCGTGCGGATCAAGCTCAACGTTCTCGATGGCCGCTTTGGCCTTAGCGGTCAGGTCGAGCGCGTAAGTGTGGACGTAATCGATGGAGCCGGTTTCCTGAAAGATCTCCACGGCGCGTGCGAGCTGCGCGGGATCATCGGTACCCGAGGAAAGAATCGCCTCGACCTCGTCGTGGTGGCGCTCATCAGAGAGGGCGTGTACGGCGACAAGCGTGCGCTTGCCCTCGGTGATGTCGGTGCGGAAGTCCTTGTTGGCGGCTTCCTTAGCGCCGACAAGGTTGAGCAGGTCGTCCTGAATCTGAAAGGCAAGGCCCGTGTGCAGGCCAAAGGCGCGCAGCGCCTCAATCTGCTCCTCGCTGCCGCCGCCGATAATGGCTCCGGCGGCAAGCGGCGTGGCTCCGCTGTAAAACGCGGTCTTGTGCGTAGCCATGTCCAGGTAGTCATCAACCGAGATATCAAAGCGCCCGTCACGGACCCAACCCAGGTCGAGTGCTTGACCCTCGATGGTGCGGACGATCATCTCGGTAAGCTCGTGGAGCACGCGCAGCTTCACGTCGGACTCCAGCGTAGGGTCGTCGAGAACCGTCTTGGTGACCATGGTGAGCGCCAGGTCGCCACAATTGATGGCAAGGCCCGTGCCCTCGGTAAGGTGCATGCAGGGCTTGCCTCGACGAAGCTGTCCGTTGTCGGCGATGTCGTCGTGGATCAGCGCGCCCGACTGGAAATGCTCGATGGCTGCCGCGGCGCTGCGGGCGCTCTCAAAGCTACCGCCCACTGCGGTTGCGGCGAGCATACAGATAAGCGGGCGGTGGCGCTTGCCGGCGTTGGCCGTAAAAGCCGAGAGCGGCGCATACAGGTAGCGCTCGATATCGGCAGAGGTCGCCTGTCCGTCAAAGAACGTGGCCAGATAGTCGTTAATCTGGTCAAAGTGCTGGGCTAAAAAGCTGGTAAACGGACTGGACACGGGTTCTCGCATTCTTTCTTGGGTTACATCGTTGCGGTGTGCAGATACCATATTGCCACATTGGAGTTGCCGGCGCGTCTGTTTTGGCGATTTGGAGAAACGGGACGCGTGCGCGTGCCGGCTGCTTATATAAGCCTAAAGTGCTCGAGCGCCTTGACGACGCCATCTTTGTCGACCGAGTCGGTGATGTAGTCGGCGCGCTTTTTGAGATAGTCCGGCGCATTGCCCATGGCGATACCGACATCGACGGCGTTCATCAGCGAGACGTCATTGCTGGCGTCGCCAATGCCGTATACGGTTCCGTGGTGGGGGTCGAGGGCGTCGAGTACAGACTGGATGCCCCCGCGCTTCGTGCATTCGCGGGGCGAGATTTCGGTTACCTCGAGTTCGAGCTCGTTAAAGCACAGCAGCGGCTCAAGTGTCTTATCTTGAGCGATGTGGTTGGCGAGCGATGTAGACATCAAGATCTTGTAGACACTGTAATGTTGCAGCTGCGTGACTGCGTCGCCCAGGGTGCGCGCGTATCCGGGAGCATCGGGGGCATCGGCACTCATGCGCACGACGCCGTTGAGGCCCTCAAAGCGGATGACCTCGCCCGATTGCTCAAGATAGGGGGCAAGGCGCTGCAGCATGCCGGGCGTCATCGACAGATCGCGAATTGCGTGTCCGTTGATCTCGGCGTAACCGCCCGCAAGACAGACGATGCCGGTCCAGGGCAGCTCAAGAAGTTTGGGGTGGATGCAGCTCAGGGTGCGTCCCGTGCAGATAAAGGCCATGTTGCCGTTGGCGACAAACTCGCGGATTGCCTGCGAAACCGCTTCGTTGGGATAGGGGGAGAGGTCCCGCTCGTCTTCGGGAAGGTCTTGGGCGAGCCTGGGGTCTTGCCAGGCGAGCGTTCCGTCGATATCGAAGAAGCAGATATCGCTGCGCTTATGGGCTGCGCTGGCGGCAGGGGAGGCCGAGGTGGTGGGCACAAATCCCGGCTCGAGGCCCATGATCTGGTCAAAATGCTCTTTAACGCGGGGAACGGAGATGCCGATGATCACCTGGGCGGTCTTGCCCGTAATGATGAGGCCCTTGGCGCCCACCGCGACAAACGACGCGTTATCTGCAACGATGGAAGGGTCTGCGACCTCGACGCGCAGGCGCGTGGCACAGTTGGTTGCGCCCACAATATTGCCAACGCCACCTAAAAGCTGAATTATCCGCTCAGCGAGGACGTGATCTTGATCGGATCGACTATTGACCTCGTCATTGGGAGATTGCTCTTTGGCAAAGCCGCTTTCCGTTAAACGATCGATTGCCGCGCGATTGGCGACATGATCCTCGCGGCCCGGCGTCTTAAGGTCATAGATCAAGATGAGTGCTCGAAAACTAACAAAAAAGATGAGGCTAAAGGCAAGGCCGATACCGAGCGCCAAAAGATAGGCACCGGCATGCATGCGCATGAGCGGAATAAAGTTGAAGGCTGCCATCTCAATCAGGCCGCCCGAGAAGATGCCGACGATGCCAAAGAGATTCATGGTTGTGGCAAGGCAAGACGATAAGACGGCGTAGAGAAAAAAGAGCCCGGGGTGGGTGAACATAAAGAGAAACTCGAGTGGCTCGGTAACGCCGCAAACCACCGAGGCGATGATGGCGGGAACAAGGATGACCCTGAGGCCGGCGCGGCGCTCGGGTTTTGCGGTGGAGTAGAACGCGGCTGCGATGGCAGGAAGGCCAAAGAGCTTGACCCAGCCAGTGGCGGTAAAACCGGCCCACGGCGCAAGTTCATTAAGGGGGCGCGTGCTATGGGAGAGGATGGGGAGCAAGCTGCTCCACGTGGCGTAGATGCCGTCGTTAATGACCAGGTTGTCGTAGTAGATCGGCATGTAGAGCAGGTGGTGCAGCCCCATGGGCTCGAGTGCTCGCTCCAAAAGCACAAAGATGCCCACGCCAAAGGGGCCGACGCTCGTAAGTGCATGGCGCAGCGTTTCGGTCATTGCGTATACGGAGGGCACGATGGCGGCCGAGATAGCGGCAAGGGCAAACACGGCAAAAAAGCTGATGAGGTAGACCAGCGAGGAGCCCGAGAAGGTGCCGAGCCAATCGGGAACCTTGGCATCGTAGAAGCGGTCATGGATGGCGACGGCTGCCGATACCGCCAGCGGGCCGATAATGCCGGTGTCGAGCGTCTTAATGCCGTCGATGACGGTGATACCGTTGGCGGGGGTCAAAGATGACGGGTACTTAAGTCCAAGGTTGTCTCCGCTCAGCTTAATGATCTCGCTCAAAAAGAAGCAATAGGCAAAATAGGCCACGAGTGCCTCGAGGCAGCAGCGTGCCGGTTGCTTTTGGGCAAGACCGATAGGCAGCGCTACGGCAAAAAGGAGCGGGAGGCGTTTAAAGACCGTCCATGAGCCGCGCTGGATGATGGTCCAAAAAACGTACCAAGGGGTTCCGTATACGGCGAGATCGCCGACGATGTCCGCAGTCGTTGCGAGAGCGGAGACGCCGACCATGAGGCCCGATATAGAAAACAGCATGGCGGGCGCGAACATTGCCCCGCCAAAGCGTTGGATTTTTTGCAGCATGTTCTGCCTTCCGAATATCGAGGCGCGTTGCGCGTGGGGAAACGTTTAAACAATGGATTCATTGTAGAGGACCAGACGATTGTCGTACCGGCAGTTTTGATCGAAACCGGTTTGGGCGGGACAGAAACCGTCAACGGTTAAATCCTGTCGCTTTGCCGATAATCGGTTTAAACAACTTTAAGAAATGCTATCGTGCCTAACCATACATATTCATTAGAGGTGAAGTCATGCCAAAAGCGATTTACGAAGGAATCTACCGCGAGATCCGTTCGCGCATCATTAACGGGACTTATGCGTTTCAGGAGATGCTGCCAACCGAAGCCGAGCTGACCGCGGAGTTTGGCTGCACGCGCAATACCGTTCGACGCGCCTTGAGCATGCTGGCCGACCAGATGTTTGTGCAGCCTATACACGGCAAGGGCGTGCGCGTTATTTGGCTCAAGGGCGAAACCGACATGCTGGGCGCACTCGAGGAAGTCGAGTCGTTTGGCGAATTTGCAAAGCGCAACAATGCCGTCGCATCGACGGACGTTAAGTCTTTTGAACATCTGGTCTGCACCGAGCAACTCTCTCGTCACCTGGGCTTTAAGGTGGGCGAGGAGTTGATTCGCGTGGTGCGCGTCCGTAGCCTTAACGGTAGCGCTCGCCAGGTGGACCACGGCTATTTTCTGGAGTCGATCGCCAAAGGCCTGACGCCCGAGATCGCCGCAAAGTCAATTTACGACTATCTGGAGCACAAACGCGGCGTCAAAGTGATGGCGAGTCGCCGTACGGTGAGCGTCGAGCTTGCCAACGATGAGGACTGCAGCTATCTTGACCTTGGCAAATACAACTGCGTTGCCGTCATGGAGAGCCAGTCGTACACCTCGGACGGCATCTTGTTCGAGGTCACGCATGCCCGCACGCATCCCGAGATCTTCCACTACCGCGTCAACTCCAAGCGATAGCCGGCTAGCTCGCAGCCTGACGAGACTCATGCCCTCAAAGAGAAAACGCCCGGTCAAACCGACGATGCATCGGCTTGACCGGGCGTTTTCTCTGCATTCGATAACAAATAATTGTTTATACAAAACTTGTCAAGTATCAAGTTGAAATTACCGTTCACCGAAGTTTTTCTACCGCTCTAGTAATACTTGTTCAAACAACTAGCCAAATAGCGTATCGTACAAATCAGCAAAAGGGGCAAAGTCCCCGAGCCAATCTCCGAAGGCGGCGGCAAAGGGTGCCGCCACGGTGTGAAAGGGTGGATTGTAATGAAGAACGAAATGAGCAGAAGGCAGTTCCTGGGCTTTGCTGGTTCCGCGGCTGCGGTTCTTGGTCTGGGTCTCGTGGGCTGCGGTGGTTCTGCCGGCTCCGGCTCCTCTGCTTCTGGTGACGCTGCCGAGGTCTACTTCCTCCAATTCAAGCCCGAGGTCGACAAGGAGTGGAAGGAGATCGCCAAGGCCTATAAGAAGGAGAAGGGCGTCGAGGTCAAGATCGTGACCGCCGCCTCCAACACCTACGAGGAGAAGCTCAAGTCCGAGATGTCCAAGAGCTCCGCTCCGACCCTGTTCCAGGTCAACGGCCCCACCGGTCTTAAGAACTGGAAGGATTACTGCGCCGACCTGTCCGATACCAAGCTCCGCGGTGAGCTCATTGACGACTCCCTGGCTCTGCAGTCCGACGGCAAGGATCTGGGTATCGACTGGGTCCAGGAGAGCTACGGCATCATCTACAACAAGCAGCTGCTCGAGAAGGCTGGTTACAAGGCCGAGGACATCAACTCCTTCGACAAGCTGAAGGCTTGTGCCGACGACATCCAGGCCCGCAAGGACGAGCTTGGTGTTGAGGGCGCCTTCACTTCCGCTGGCATGGACGACTCCTCCAGCTGGCGCTACACCACCCACCTTGCCAACCTCCCGCTCTACTACGAGTTCGAGAAGGAGCACAACCAGGAGGACGACGAGATCAAGGGCGAGTATCTCGACAACTTCAAGCAGATTTTCGACCTGTACATCACCGACTCCACCTGCGATCCTTCGCAGCTTGCCTCCAAGACCGGCGACGACGCCACCAACGAGTTCGCAACCGGCAAGGCCGTCTTCTACCAGAACGGTTCTTGGGCCTACGCTGACCTCACCAAGGCCGGCATGACCGACGATCAGATTGGCATGATGCCCATCTACATCGGTGTCGACGGCGAGGAGAACCAGGGCCTGTGCTCCGGCGGCGAGAACTACTGGTGCGTTAGCTCCCAGGCTTCCGAGGATGCCCAGAAGGCCACCGAGGACTTCATGTATTGGTGCGTCACTTCTGACACCGCCACCAGCATCATCGCTGACAAGATGGGTCTGACTGCCCCGTTCAAGAGCGCTAAGGAGACCACCAACGTCTTCTCGCAGCAGGCCGTTGCCATGGCCAAGGACGGCAAGAAGACCGTCGCTTGGGACTTCGTTTACATCCCCTCCGAGGAGTGGAAGAAGAACCTCAAGCAGGCTCTGATTGCCTATGCTGCCGACAACAGCAAGTGGGACGGCGTCAAGAACGCCTTCGTCGATGGCTGGAAGACCGAGAAGGCTGCTTCCGAGTAAGCAGTTGCTGCCCAAGCTATCTGATTAGCGACAGGGGGCGGGCAGACGTTGGTTTGCCCGCCCCCTGCATATTGAAAGGACCCTTCTATGGGCAAAGCACTCAAGCGCTGGTGGCCGCTCTTTATGCTGCCCACGTGTCTGGCGTTTATGATCGGGTTCGTGATCCCCTTTATCCAGGGTTTCTATCTCTCGTTCTGCCAGTTTATTACCATCAACAACACGCACTTTGTCGGTATCGAGAACTACGTGCGCGCACTGTCCGATCCGCAGTTTGCCACGTCGTTCTTCTTTACCGTGGCGTTTGCCTTCCTGTCGACGGTGCTCATCAACGTAATCGCCCTCGCCATCGCGCAGGCGCTCACCCGCAAAGCGCTCAAGGGCACCAACATCTTCCGTACGATCTTCTTTATGCCTAACCTGATCGGCGGCATCGTGCTGGGCTACATCTGGCAGATTCTGATCAACTGCCTGCTCTCCAACGTGGGCGCCCAGCTCATCGCCCTTAACTCTGCTGCTGGCTTCTGGGGCCTTATCATCCTGACCCTGTGGCAGCAGGTCGGCTACATGATGATCATCTACATCGCTGGTCTGCAGTCCATTCCGTCCGACTACATCGAGGCCGCCAAGGTCGACGGTGCCACGGCATGGCAGACGTTTTGGAAGGTTAAGATCCCTAACCTGATGCCGACCATCACCATCTGCCTGTTCCTGTCCATCACCAACGGCTTTAAGCTGTTCGACCAGAACCTCGCCCTTACCGGCGGCGCCCCCGCGCACTCCACCGAGATGCTCGCCCTGAACATCTACAACACGTTCTATTCGCGTGCCGGTATCGCATGGCAGGGCATCGGTCAGGCCAAGGCGGTTATCTTCTGCATCCTGGTCGTAGCCATCTCCATGATTCAGCTTAAGGCCACGAGGTCCAAGGAGGTGCAGCAGTAATGAAACGCGATAAGGTTATCAACCGCGCGCTCTCGATTTTCTTTACGATTCTGTCGCTCGCGTGGATCTACCCCGTGTTCATGATTGCGCTCAATTCCTTTAAAAAGGCAACTGCAATCAGCACCACCACGGCATTCGATCTGCTCACGCCCGAGACGTTCAACGGCCTCGCAAACTACATGCATGCCCTTAACGAGCAGGGCTTTGCCTCGGCATTTATGTACTCGCTCATCATCACGGTCACGTCGGTCGTGCTGATTCTGGTGTGCTGCTCCATGTGTGCTTGGTACGTAGTGCGCGTCAACAGCAAGATCTCGAACTTCTTCTATTACCTGTTCGTCTTCTCGATGGTCGTGCCCTTCCAGATGCTCATGTTCACGCTGTCCAATTTGGCGGACCGCATCGGCTTCAACACGCCGTTCAACATCTGCTTTATCTACCTCGGCTTTGGCGCGGGCCTGGCGGTCTTTATGTTCGCCGGCTTTGTAAAGAACATTCCGCTCGAGATCGAAGAAGCGGCCATGATCGACGGCTGCAACCCGGTCCAGGTGTTCTTTAAGATCGTCCTTCCCATCATGAAGCCCACCTATCTTTCGGTTGGCATCCTCGAGACCATGTGGGTCTGGAACGACTACCTGCTGCCCTACCTTACGCTCGACTCCACCAAGTACAAGACCATTCCTATCTTGATCCAGTACTTCCGCGGCGGCTACGGCCACGTCGAGCTCGGCCCCATGATGGCCTGCATCATGATGGTCGTTGTCCCCATCGTCGTCATGTACATCCTCTGCCAGAAGTACATCATCGACGGCGTGGTGGCAGGTGCCGTCAAGGGCTGATGCCGTAACTGTTTTGCAAGTTTCTGCGGCGCCCCTCAGCGCGGCGCCGCATATCGAAAGGTAGAGACATGGCCGAGATCGTTCTCAAACATGTTCAGAAGGTGTATCCCAACAACGAGTCCAAAAAGAAGGGTTTCTTTGGCAAAAAGAAGAAGACCGAGGAGAAGAAGCACAACCTCAAGGTTACCGAGGACGGCGTGCTTGCGGTGGAGGACTTCAACCTCACCGTTCACGACCAGGAGTTCATCGTCCTCGTTGGCCCCTCTGGCTGCGGTAAGTCCACGACGATGCGCATGGTCGCCGGCCTGGAGGACATTACCTCGGGCGACGTGCTCATCGACGGCAAGCGCGTCAACGACGTCGCTCCTAAGGACCGCGACATCGCCATGGTGTTCCAGAGCTATGCTCTGTACCCCAATATGACGGTGTACGAGAACATGGCGTTTACGCTTGAGCTCAAGAAGGTCCCCAAAGACGAGATCGACCGCAAGGTTCGCTCCGCTGCCGAGATCTTGGGTATCACCGAGTACCTCGACCGCAAGCCTAAGGCGCTTTCGGGCGGCCAGCGCCAGCGCGTCGCCATCGGCCGCGCCATCGTGCGAGACCCCAAGGTCTTCCTGATGGACGAGCCGCTGTCCAACCTGGACGCCAAGCTGCGTAACCAGATGCGAGCCGAGCTCATTAAGCTACGTCACGAAATCAAGGGCACCTTCATCTACGTTACTCACGACCAGACCGAGGCCATGACCCTTGGCGACCGCATCGTGGTCATGAAGGACGGCGTTGTCCAGCAGATCGCCACGCCGCAGGAGGTCTTCAACCATCCCGCGAACATCTTCGTCGCCGGCTTCATTGGCGTGCCGCAGATGAACTTCTTCGATGCCCAGCTGGTGCGCTCGGGCAATGGCTTTACCGTCAAGACCGAGGATATGAACGTGGCGCTCGCCCCCGAGACTTGCGCTCAGCTTGCCCTCAACTGGGACGGCGGCGACGTGAAGGAGATTACGGCCGGCGTGCGTCCCGAGCAGATCCTGCTTGCCGACAAGGACGAGGAGGGTGCGATCCAGGGCACCGTCGAGGTGACCGAGCTCATGGGCTCGACCGAGCATGTCCACGTGACCGCTCCCGACGGCCAGTTTGTCCTGATTATCCCCGTCGTCGACCTCGAGGCCAAGGGTGCGCTCAAGGCTGGCGACACCATCTGGTTCAAGTTCGAGAAGAACGCGACCCATCTCTTCGATAAGGTATCTGGCAAGAACCTTATCTAGGCCCGGTGCAACCAGGCCCTCCCTTTGGATGACTGCGGTATTGCCATCCTTTTGCCGCGGTCACATATAAGGCTCCCCTCCCGTCTACTGGGCGAGAGGGGAGCCTTGCTTTGTGTTGGGGCTGTCTGACCGGTCGTTTGTCTCGATCTGTAACGGGTGGGGCTGATTTCGGACGTTAGATGTTACAGATCGAGACGGTTCCGCTGAGCTAACCATTTCATCTAAATCTGTAACACCAAAGGTGAATTTCAGCTGCTAGATGTTACAGATTGAGATAAACCCAAGGGGAGGGGCCGGTATGTCTCAATCTGTAACAGCTGGGGCCGTTTTTACCGAGTAGCTGTTACAGATCGAGATTCTTCGATCGAGTCGGGTCGCAGGGTAACGTGTGGGCACAAAAAAACGGAGCCGTGTCGCCACGACTCCGTTTCTCAAGAGGATGGGTAAGGGAGGCGAAATTAGTTCAGGTGCCAGATCTCGTCGTTGTACTGGGAGATGGTGCGGTCGGACGAGAAGGTGCCGGCGTTGGCGATATTGATGAGCGTCTTGCGCATCCAGGCGTCCTGGTCCTCGTAGTCGGCCAACACGCGCTCCTTGGTCTGGATGTACTCCTCAATGTCGAGCAGGGCCATAAACCAGTCCTTGCCCTTAATGTCGTCGTGCAGGCGCTGCAGGCGCTCGGCATTGCCGGTCGCCATAAAGGCCGGGTTGGTGATGAAGTCCACCAGCAGTTTAATGCCGGGCTTGCGGTAGAGCATACCGGCGTCATAGGTGCCGTTGGCATAGAGCTGCTCGACCTGTTTGGAAGAGGCGCCAAAGGTATAGATGTTCTCGTCGCCCACGAGCTCGGCAATCTCCACGTTGGCACCGTCGAGCGTGCACAGGGTTAGGGCGCCGTTGAGCATGAACTTCATGTTGGAGGTGCCGCTCGCCTCCTTGGAGGCCAGGCTGATCTGCTCGGAGATGTCAGCGGCGGGGATCACGCGCTCGGCGGCGGTGACGTTGTAGTTCTCGATCATGACAACCTGCAGGTAGGGAGCCACGTCGGGGTCGTTTGCAATCCACTGCGACAGCGTCAAGATCAGATGGATGATGTCCTGCGCGATAGTGTAGGCAGGCGCCGCCTTGCCGCCAAAGATGATGGTGACGGGGTGCTTAGGTCTGTTGCCGTTCTTGATATCGAGGTACTTCCAGATGATGTAGAGCGCGAGCATCTGCTGGCGCTTGTACTCGTGGATGCGCTTGACCTGGACGTCGATGATGGCGTTGGAGGGAATGGTCACGCCCTGCTCGAGCGCCATGAACTGGCGCATGATAGCCTTGGCCTCGACCTTGGTGGCGGCCAGGCGCTCAAGAACGTCCTTGTCGTCGGCGAACTTGGCGAGTTTGCTCAGATCGCCGGTGCTGCGCCAGTCGGTGCCGATCACATCGTCGAGCAGGCTGGCGAGCGCGGGGTTGGCCCCATGGATCCAGCGGCGGAAGGTGATGCCGTTGGTCTTGTTGGAGAACTTCTCGGGATAGATTTCATAGAACGGATGAAGCTCGGTGTCCTCCAGGATCTTGGTGTGGAGGGCGGCTACGCCGTTGATGGAGAAGCCAAAGTGGATGTCCATGTGGGCCATGTGGACGGTATCGTGTTTGTCGATGATGGCGACGCGCGGGTCATCGTGCTCGGCCTTCGCGATCTCATCGAGCTTGACGATAATGTCGGCGATGGCAGGGGAGACCTTCTGTAGGCTGGCGAGCGGCCACTTCTCGAGCGCCTCGGCAAGAATCGTGTGGTTAGTGTAGGCGACCATGGAGCGTACGATGGTCACGGCCTCGTCAAACTCGATGCCATGCTCGGTGGTGAGCAAGCGAATGAGCTCGGGAATGACCATGGTGGGGTGCGTGTCGTTGATCTGGACAACGGCGTAATCGGCCAGATCGTGCAGGTTGCTGCCGCGCTCGACGGCCTCGTCGATCAGGAGCTGGGCGGCGTTGCTCACCATGAAGTACTCCTGATAGATGCGAAGTAGGCGGCCCTGCTCGTCGGAATCGTCGGGGTAGAGGAACAAGGTGAGGTTCTTGGCGATCTCGGTCTTGTCGAAGTCGATGGAGCTGCCGGGGACCAGGCCGTCGTCGACGCTCGCCAGGTCGAACAAACGCAGGCGGTTCTTGGTGGGCTGGCCGTAACCGGGCACATCGATGTTGACGAGCTTGGAGGTAACGGCAAAATCGCCGAACTCGACGGTGTAGGAGCGGTCATCGTCGACTAGGATGTCCTGCTCACCGAGCCACTCGTCGGGGACGGCCTTCTGCTGGTTGTCGACAAAGCGCTGACGGAACAGACCGTAGTGATAGTTGAGGCCCACGCCATCGCCGGTCAAGCCCAGCGTGGCGATGGAATCCAGGAAGCATGCGGCCAGACGGCCCAGGCCACCGTTGCCCAGCGCCGGATCGGGCTCCTGGTTCTCGATGACAGACAGGTCAAAGCCCATGTCGTCGAGCGCCTCGGCGACCATGTCGCGCACGCCAAAGTTGAGCAGGTAGTTGTCGAGCAGGCGGCCGATCAAAAACTCGATCGAGAAGTAGTACACGCGCTTCTTGCCCTCGGCGGTCACACGGGCGTCGCTGGTGGTGGCAACGGTGCGTGCCTTCTCGGCCACGAGCTTGGCCAGGGCGTTAAAGCGGTCGAGGTCGCTGGCGGCATCAACGCTCTTGCCGCTGATGCTCATAACGGCATCGCGATAGAGCTCGGTAAACTCCTGCTTGTTGTCGAAGATCTTATTCATACGTTCCTTTCCCCCGGGGATGTTTCTCCCGGAACGGTTATGACTTGTATCCTACGCCCCTGTGGGGCGGGTAATTACAGTGGTAACGCCTTTGTTACGCTTTCTTGGCATGGGCCTTAACGGCAGCTGCCTTGGCCTTGGGAGTAGCCTTTTTGGTGGCTGCCTTCTTGGCCGTGGTCTTGGCCGGAGCCTTGGCGGCAGACTTGGCAGCCTTCGCCTTAGCCGGAGCCTTCTTAGCAGCTGCGGCCTTGGGCTTCACCGAGGACATGCGCTTGCGCGTCGCCTTCTTGGGCTCCTCGACCACCGGCGGCTTATAGCTGCTGGGACCGCGGCGCTTAAGCACCACGCCTGCCAGGCCGGGCACCTTCATCTCGATGGAGTCCATCTGCCCGTTCCAGGGATAGGGCTCGCTCGAACAGGTGTAGGGCTCCTCACCGGCGTATCCGCTGCCGCCAAACTCGGGACGGTCGGAATCGAAGATGACCTCCCA
>ENA-OOXA01001020-OOXA01001020.1-human-gut-metagenome-genome-assembly--contig:-NODE-1020-length-17088-cov-1.634063_pt1 | contig 17088 bp, 17 predicted proteins | sample MGYA00241581_ERZ501331 | MGnify/ENA primary metagenome ERZ501331 (study PRJEB25962, sample SAMEA2042982) | human gut metagenome | biome: human gut; feature: human-associated habitat; material: faeces...
TATAATATTTTCTATTTTGAATTCCAATCAAACGGTTTGATTTTCAAAAAAGCATATTGGGTAATGATACTATAAAAAATTCTTACTGAAGTATAACAAGGTTGTATATAAATACAACCTCTATTTAAATCTTTTTCCCTTTGAACGTTTTTTATGTTTGATTTTTTCTTCTTCATACATATCTAGATTATCAGAATCCTGACTTTGTTCAACAACTTTATCTTCTTCAAAATTTTCTTTTTCAAAATATTTTTCATTATTATCTATCTCAGAATTATTTTCCTCAAATTCCTCATCATCTTTATCAAAGATATTTTCATATGGAATAAAAGCTTCATTCTTAGAACTTTTTATCTTTTTCACAACAATCACTACTGCAATTATAACAATTATTCCAACAGCACCTGACAAAATAGCAATCTTTTTAATTTTATCATTCCCAACAGATTTTGGCATTACTTCTTGTTTTTCAACTGTTTTATTTACAATTATTTGATATGCAACACTTTCTTGTCCATCTTCACTATTTACCAATATTGTAATTATATTTTCACCATCTTGTAAATTTTCATTTCCAGTTATTTCAACAGTAGCATTTTCTTGTGTTGCAACTGTTTCAATTTCCAATTTTTCTAAATCTTCTTTTAAATCAACATTATATTCAAATACATCTGTTTGAAATTGTGGTTGTAATTTAAATCCAGAAATCTCCAATTTTGTTAATCCAAATCCTGCTTTTGCTGGATCTTCTGTTTCTTCTGGTTCATCTACTGTTGTATTATCTGTAATTTCATTGCTTGTTTCTTTTGCTTTTCTATTTATTGTTAATGTATATGTTTTTTTTGTTGTTCCGTCTTCTGCTGTTACAACTATATTAAATGTATTTGCACCTTCTTTTAACGTTTTTTTACCAGTTCCTGATATTGTTTGTCCACTTTGACCTTTTTTAGCATATATTTCTACTGTTTCTACATCATTTGGTACTTCTGTACTATATGATAATTTATTTGCTGAAAAACCTTTAAAATCATTTGGTGTTATTCCTAAATTTGATAATGTTGCTACATTTGATTTTGATGGTGTAGTTGTTGTTCCTCCTGTTTGAGATGTGTTACCTCCATTTCCTCCCGAATTTTGAGTTTTCGCTTTAACTGTAATTGTAGCAGTACAGGTTGAGTCTGCCACTGGTGCTAAATTCACATCTCCCATTCCACTAGCAGAAAAATCCACTTTAAAAGTCTGATCTTTTTCAACATCTGGTGCTTTAAATTGAAATGTTGCCAAACTAGTCATTCCACCAGTTGCCTTAGCATCTGAAATTGTAGTAGTTCCAGCACCAGTTCCACCTGAACTTGTTACAAATGTCAATCCACTATATCCAGTTGCCTTAACCGTATATGCTGACACTGATACATTTGATGTAACTGATATTGAAAATGTTTCACCCGAATTTACAGTTTTTGAAGTTGCAGATATTGCTGCTTTTGAAACAACATTATATGTTGCAATTACAAACAAAAACGTTAACACTACTTTTAATACTTTTTTCATTTTTACTCTCATCCCTTTCCCAAGGTATATACCTATCTAAAATACATTACATATAAAATTTTTATAATTCTATATTATATTGTCCAACACTATATCTTAAAATTTTTGCTGCATCTAATGCTGTTGCATTATTGCTATCAGATATAGCACCTGCCTTTAAATAACAGTCTTTTAAATTATATTGATTTACATACAACAATAAAGAAGAAACTTTGTCTGCAACACTTTCTGTCGGGTGGAAGTGCACCATTGCAATCACCTTTTTTTACAACAGTATATTTATCTTCAACAATAAAACCAGTAGCCATTGAATCACTAGGACCATTAAGAAAACTTCCATCAACCTTAGTTATTTTAGCAGTTCCACCAAAAGCCTCTAATATATCATTTGCAATAGCATTTGGAACAACTGTTATAATATTATTGGTTCTATCAAATTTTACTTTTGCTGTATCTTTTCCTTCATTTGTAGTATTGCCACTATTTCCTCCATTGTTATTATTATCATTATTTCCGCCGTTATTATTGCCATTGTTATTGCCATTATCTCCACTATTATTATTTTCATTAATAGGAACTAAATATAATTTATATTGTTTTTCATTCTCATATGTCTCTCTTGCTACATATCCAATAACACCATTAGATTTTCTAATCTTATCCCAATAAGTACCATTAACCTTTGAAGTAGCTTTTTCTAATCTTGTAACAATTTCATTTTTATATAACCATCCAACTGTTTCTGTACCATTTGGATTATTTCTAATTCTTAATGTTTCATCAACATTTACTCTTACAACATCAATGTCAGAAGAGCTACTACCATTTGTATCAGGTCTACTACATGCATCACTTGGCATATTTTCATATACTGGTATAATAAATGTATGTGATGATGACATAGAATTTATATTGATATATGTATTTCTCAATGTTGTTCCTTCACTTTGAGCCGCTAAAATATTTTGCATATATTGATTTGAATATAAACCATTAGTTGCTTCAACATCAAATTTTTGTAAATACAAATTATTTTGACCTTTATGTATATAATTATTTGCCAAGAAACTTATTCCACCATCAATTGATTTTTCCAAACTTGTCCATCCATATTTTTTAGCTATTGCAAGTCCATTTAATAGAATTTCTTCTGTTGAATTTCCTGATGCCCCTCTATTAAAAACATTGTAATACCCAACATACTGACCTTTGTATCCTTCACCCTTTGTTAGTACAGTTCCTGTTTTTCCTTGTTCTTGTATTATTCTAGCAACAATATAATATGCATTAACATTATTTTTATTTGCAGCATCTACTATTCCCTGTTCATATCCTGCTAAAAATGTTCCTTTTACCATTTCTTTTACAACATTTATATCAGAACCTGAATTTGTCAATTCTTCAAATTGGAATATATCAGATGCATTTAATGAATTTCTTGGATCCATCATATATTTTAATCCTTGTTCAGATACACATCTCCAATTTCCATTGTCATATGCTTTATCACCACATATAGAACATATCCATGCTCCTTTGTAACTATCATTTTTATACACTAAGTTTTTAGGAGATCTTCCATGTCCTACATATTCATTAGATATTACATCATTCCAATCTAGACCTGTATATAATATTTTAAAATTCCAATTTGGATATTTGCTTTTTAATAATTTTATTCTTTCTTTTATTCCTGGATATTTTGAATCATCAATACTGTTTATATCTGTGCTTGTACTTTGAGTTACAGCATATGATTTGTTTTGATTTATGATTGATAATAATATACTTGTTATTATTGTTAAGATTAAAACAATCGATATAATTTTCTGCATTTTATACATTTGTTTTTCCTCCATTTTTATCTATTTGTATTTTTATTATATATTGAGTTTTTTGTTACTTTTTCCCATTTTTTCGATATTATTATATCATTGTGTCTTTTTTTAGTCAACAAATTTAAACAATGTAATATAATTGTAAAATATAAAAATGTGCTATCTTATTTATTAACAATCATATCTACCATTCCATCTTTTAAATAAATAATTTTATCAGAATTTTCAATAGTAGATTTTCTATGAGCAATTATTATAACAGTACTATCAGTAGTAATTTTATCAATCAATTTTTGAATTCTATCCTCTGTCTTTAAATCAATATTTGAAGTAGGTTCATCAAAAACGTAAATATTAGCTTTATGCAAAATAGCCCTCAAAAAAGCAATCATTTGAAGTTGACCATATGATAATTTGCTTCTATCAATTTTTTCCTCTAAACCATTTGAAAAATTGTTCAAAACTTTTTCAAAGCCAATTTCATTTGCAACTTTTTTTATTTGATTATCTGTAATTGTTTCATCCATACACAAATGTTTCGTCCATCCATTTTATTATTATAACCTAAAATAATATTATTTTTTAATGTATCATTCAAAATATATGGTGTTTGTGAAATATACGAAATATTTTTTCTAACATCCTGTATTCTAACATCTTGAATATTTTTTCCGCCAATAGTTATTTTTCCACTTTTTATTGGATATAACCTCATAAGGATATTTGCAAGAGTAGTCTTTCCAACACCAGTTTTTCCGGCAATTGTTACCTTATTTCCTTCTTTTATAACAAAAGAAATATTATGTAACACTTTATTTTCTCCATATTGCATACAAACATTTTCAAATTCTATATTGCCTTTTAAATCTTCTACAACTTCTCCTTTTTGGATATCTTCTTTTCCGTTTTCATTTAACAATTTATTTATTCTTTTTAATGACATACTAGCTGATTGTATTTCTTCCAATTGTGTAAATATTTCATTTAATGGAGCTCTACATTTTTGTATATAATTTATTACCAAATAAATACTTCCCAATGAAACTACATTATCCACATGAAATACATACATCAAAATAAAATAAATTGCAACAGCCTGTATTGTTACTGCCAATGGATAAATAAAACTTTCTACAAATATCCATTTTTTTCTGTAAACCAATTCTTCATCCATAGTTTTGCAGATTTTTTCTTCATTTTTCTTTTGTAATCCAAACAAATATGTTAATTTACTTTTGTTATACATTTCTGAAAATTGTCTATTTTCTTTATCTCTTTTATCTAATATCTTTTTACTACAAATTGCTACTTTTTGTGTAAATACATAAGAAACAACTGCATTTAAAAGAATTGCTATACTTCCAATTAATGCTAATTTAATATCTGCAAAAAACATAAAAAATACCACTGTTATAATATATAAAACATCATCTAAAAGAATTTGCATTGTTCCTAAGAATAATGATGATACATTTTCTATATCTGCTGTTAGTCTTGTATAGATTTCTGATGAATTATATTTTTGATATGTAGTCATATCCCATTTTAGTACGTGACAAAATAGTTTTTTTCTTAAATCTCTTAATATTTTTGACATTGTTCTATTTATAACACTATTTCTTGCATTTTTTGAATATACTAAAAGAATATGAACTACAAAATATGCAAAAAATAATCTCATCAAAGTTTCTTTTGATGTTATATCAACATCTAATATACTTTTCATAATTAATGGATGCAATGCTTTTAAAATATTACATATAATTAAAACAAGTGCTACCAAAATCAACATATTAGCATTTTTCTTTAGAATATATTTCATCTGTTTCTTCCTTTCTTTCAAGGTAATCTAATTCTCTATAAAATTCATTTTTTTCCAATAATTCCGCATGTGTACCTGAATCCTGTATTTTTCCATCAAGTAAAATATATATTTTATCTAATTTTTTTACACTTGATATTTTATTTGATATTACTATTAATGTATTATCTGAAACTTGGTCTATTAGTCTATCCATTATTTTCTTTTCAGTCTTGCTATCTAGTGCAGAAAGAGTATCATCAAAAATATTAACATCTCTTAATTGTCCTAGATTTCTTGCAATTGATATTCTTTGTTTTTGTCCTCCTGATAGTTTTATTCCTCTTTCTCCGACAAAGGTATTTTCTTTATCTTCAAATTTTTCGATATCTTCTTTTAATTCCGCATTTTGAATTATTTGTTCAAACCTAGAATCATTTAAATTATCCTTGATGTCAACATTAGCTTTTATTGTATCATCTAATATAATATTAGATTGGATAGCATAATTATATTTTTGAAAAACTGAATTCCTTCTATATGAATTAATGTCTTTATCATTTATATAAACCATATCATTTGGGATTTCATAAAATCCTGCTAAAATATTAATTAAAGTTGTTTTTCCACTACCAACTTCTCCTATTATTCCTATTTTTTCACCTTTTCTTATTGTCATACTTATATCTTCTAATACAGGTCTTTGTTCATCATTATACCAATATGATAAATGATTTATTTGAATTTTATCTATTTTTTCTAAATCTTCTCCATTATTTGGACACTCTTCTAAATCCAAGAAATAATTAAAACGATTAATTGATTGACTGTAATAAGGCATCTTCTGGAAAATTTGTTGAATTGCCGAAATGAAGTCTCCTAGAATTTGTCCAATATATCCTATAAATGTAATGATTTCTCCTACTGTTACATTTCCATTTAACATAAATATAATTCCAATGCCAAATCCTGCAACATAGCAATATGCCCATAGCCAGTTTATAACACTACTTATTTTATTTTTTGCTACGCCTATTTGATAATCTGATTCATACATTTTATTATTAATTTGTTTGAATTTTTCTATTTGTTCATTTTGTCTATTATATGATTTTACTAATAAAAATCCATCTGTATTTTGTTCTATGTTTTTTGATAGTTCTACATATGTTTTTCTTGATTTTTCAACTTCTTTTTTTAATTTTTTGTAATAGCAATACAATGCTATTGCTGTTAGTGGAAATGCTGGTATTAAATATAACGCTAATTCTTTATTTAGTTGATTCCATATTAATATAATTCCCATAATCGGCGTTATACACATTTTTGTAATCCAATACCAAAAATCTCCTAATACTTTATGAATTGATAATAATTCTTTTGTTAAATATGCTAAAAATACTCCTTTATTTTCTTTTTCAAAGTATTCTGGTTTTACTTTTTGTAAGTTTTTTATTACTTCTTTTCTTAAATAAGTATCTGATTTTCTTGATGTTGTAAAATATAATGTTCTGTACAGAGTCCTTGGAATATATACTATAACACAATAAAATATTAACCAATATGCTTGTTCTATTATTTGTTCTTGGTTTATTGTTTCTTCCATTAATAAGTTTAATATGTTTCCTATTATTTGTGGTATTTTGAATGATATATATATTACTAGTGAGTGTAATATCACTCCTAATAAATGATATGGTTGTATTCTTATTATTTCTTTTTCTACTATTTTGTTGTATCTTTTCATTTGTTTCTCCTGTTTTTTATTTTATATATTTGTTAATCTACTAATATGTTTTATATCAAAGTTTACTATTGCTGTCAAGGGCTTCACCAAATCTCAAAAAAAATATCTCTTTATTTTTAATTCATGAACTATTTGTACCTATATTAATATTTCTTACATAAAGTTACAATCTTTTTAGCAATTTTTTTGTTTTTTTATATTTTTCTATTGACAACAAATTATTAAATGTGCTATTATAATTATTGTCATAGGAAATGCGGATGTGGCGGAATTGGTAGACGCGCTGGTCTTAGGAACCAGTGCCAACGGCGTGGGGGTTCGAGTCCCTTCATCCGCACCAATGATGTATCTGTTCAAACTAATAAACAGATAGATACAAAAATCAATCAGAAAATAAAATCTGGTTGATTTTTTTGTTAATTAAAAACAATATAAAGTTACATACATAAAATGCAAGTTTTGAAAAGCACTATTAATATACCATTTTACTTGTAATGATATAAATTTTATGCTAGAATAAAAATGATAATTGATTGAATTTTATATAAGAAAGTAGGAAAATTATGAAAAACATTATTTTAACTTCAAATGGCTTCATAAATTCTAGTCCAAGAAGTAAAGAAATAGATGAACTATTTCAAAAAATAACCAAAGAAAAAAAAGTTCTTATAATTGGTAATGCAACTTTGGGTGGCAGCAACGCAAGTCAAAGAGAAGCTATAAAAAATAATTTTGAAAATGTTGGAGCAAAACAAGTAGATATAATTGATATAACCAAAGAAAATATAAATGATATTTTAACATATGAAATTGTATATACTATGGGTGGTGACCCCAGATATCTATTAGACTTAGTCGAAACTACAAATATTAAAGAAATTTTAACAAAATTTCTAAAATCAGGTGGCATATATATTGGAGAAAGTGCAGGCAGTATGATTTTAGGAAATAATTTAAAATGGATTTGGGAAATAAAAAAAGGAACAAAGCCTAAATATGATATAAAACCAACAAGTTACGAAGGCTTGGGTTTTACGACTTATAATATTTTTCCACATTGGAATACTGTTAAAGAAGATATAAAGAAAAAAGTTCTTGAATATAGTGAAACAATTACTCCTTTAAATGATGGTGAATTTATTGAAATTGAAGTATTTCAAGCTAAATAGTATTTAATATTTTCTCAACATCTTTTTATTATATAGAAAAATGAGGTGAACAACTCACCTCATTTTTTTCGAAAGTAAAAGTTTAAATTCCAAGAAGTAATTTCAGATATATCTCGGCTCCTGTCATTTCTTTTTTAGGAGTTTCCCTCGTTACTTCTACTGTTGTTGTCGTCTTTCCTTTTTTTGTCTGCATTGGTTTTCAACCTCTTTCTTTCTTTCTTTTTACATTGCTCATTGCAATACTTTTATTTTATCACCATTTACAAATATTGTCAATCTTATTTACATAAAAAATACAATACAATTCCTCCACAAATTGATAACAAAAATCCTATCATTTTCAATCCCAAAGAACCTTCATTTTGATCCCCAAAGCTAAAAAATTTTTTAGTTATGCTCCTAGCGTCATATATAAAAATTACTCCTATCAAAATAAGTACTAACATTAACAATCTCATTATAATATTTAACATTTTCTCAACATCCTTCTATTTTTATATTTATATATTAATATTTTTTGCTTAAAAAGTCAAGAAAAAATGGGGCACTGCCCCATTTTTCTCCAATTACACCTCAACATCTTCCTCCTCTGCGATTTTTTCCAGTTCGTCAAAAACGTTTTTAGCCATAGACTTAACTATATTAGCTATTGGTTTCCCATTTCTGATAAGACTTTCATCTTCAAGATTTTCTGTCTTTACCTCATCAAGGTCTGCTTCAAGTTCTTCCAAAAAGTTATCCTTCTGTCTTTCCATATACGGTGGATAAATCTTGTTCATCTGCTTTTGTGCATACACTGCAAGCTCATCCATCTTTTCTTCTGGGTGTCTTACCTTTCTTGCTACCATAAAAGCTAATACATTTGTAGTTTTAGTACCTAAACCAAGTGTTTTTGCCTGCTCCTTTGAAAGTTCTCTGATTACTTCTTTGTTGTTTTTCATTGTTTTTTCTCCTACTAATATGTGCCTTATAAGGACTTATTGTTTTTTAGTTACATGGACCGCATTGGTCACTATCTATATAATAGCACAATTTACATAATTTTGCAAATTTTTATAAAATTCTTATATTACGTTCTAATAAAAATAATCTAACATATACTTTAATAAACTATTTTTCATGGAGGTAAAACATGCAAAAATCAAAATATATCCCATTATTAATTATTACTATTTTAACCAATATGATAATCTGTACATATTCCCTTTCTTATAAAGATTCAACATCATACATATGGTCAAGTAATTTAGGAACAATAGAAACAAGTTCACCAATCTACTCCGTAGAAACAAATTCTGAAATAGAAAATAACAATTCATTAAATCTAGAAAGCGGAGCAGCCATACTAATAGAACAATCAACAGGCCAAATATTATACTCACATAATTCACACGAACAGCTACGTCCCGCATCTGTAACAAAAATAATGAGCATATTATTAATAATGGAACAAATTGATAGTGGGAATTTGTCATACACAGATACAATAAGTTGCTCTGAAACCGCACGTTCTATGGGAGGTTCACAAATATGGCTTGATCCAAGAGAAACACTAACAGTAGACGAAATGTTAAAAGCAATATGTGTCGTATCTGCAAATGATTATGATGTTCAAAAACAGCAGGAAAAAAATTAAATTTTTCCTTGATTTTTGGGCATTTTTTTATTTTGTTCATTTATTTTTTGGCATTTTTTACGACAAAAATGTTAAAATTCGTCATTTTTTACAAAATCAAGTAATATTTTTATAAAAAAAGCCCAAATATATAGGCTTTCATCATTTTTTATTTTAAGTGTTCAATAACGACAGGAATTTCTTTTGATTCCATATTTTCAAAATTATAAAAAATATGAACTGTATCTTGATTTATTTCTATTCTTTTAATTAGCTCTCCTATATCTTCATCTGATAAATTATTTTGATCAATATTTTTTAATATATCTTTTACCTTTTGAATCTTTATAATAATTTCATCATTATTAATCTTTTCTTTTTCATTTTCAAGATTATCTAACTTTTCTGTTAATTCCTTTCTTTTATTTATTAATGTACTGTAATGAATTTTATAACTCTCTTCTGATATTTTTTCTTGTAACCTATCATTATATAATTTTGATATTTTAAATCTTAACATTCCAAGTTCTTTATTTGTATTTCTTAATTTAGTATCAATCTTAACTATTTTTTTATCCTCATATTCTTTTATAAAGTTTGGATTAAATTTATTCATTTTTAAATATCTATTAAATTCTTTTTTTATATTCTGAATAATTAAGTTTTCTATTATTTCGTAATTATATAGTTTTGTATTAGTACATAAATAATCCGTTTCATATCGTGTAGGACAATGTATATTTATAAAATTTCTAGATTTTTTTCTTGCCATTTTGTTTTTACATACACCACAATACATATATTTAGATAACTTTGTATTCATTTTTTCGTTGTTATTTAATTTTTTTCCAAATCTACTATTATTGTGAATTTCATTAAATATTTCCTCTGTTATAATGGCTTCATGGGTATTTTCAATTTTTATCTGTTCATCTCTTCTAATATTTATTCTTTTTTTATTCTTATAGCTTATTTTTTGTGTTTTACCTCTTATACATTTTCCTGTATAGACTTCATTTGATAATATTTTAGTAATCATTGCTCTTGTCCAAATTTTTTTTGTTCTATTTTCTAATCCTCTAACCTTTAAATATTCTGATGGAGTAATAACTTTATTTTCATTTAATATATCTGCAACTTGCTTTGCTGTATCTCCTTGTAATGTTAATTCAAATATACTTTTAACAACCTTACTTGCTATTTCATCTATAATTAACTTTCCAGGATTATCTGGGTCTTTTTTATATCCATAAGGTGCTACTGTACAACTATAATATCCTTCTAACATCTTTTTTCTTTTACTTTTCTTCACGCTTTTAGATGTTTCCTTACAAAAGAGTTCATTAAACACTCCTTTTATTGGAGCAAATTCATTTGTTATTTTATCTTGAAAATTATCAACTCCATCTAAAATAGCAATATACCTAATATTCTTATCAGGGAAAATTTTTTCAATATAATCTCCTGCTTCAATATAATTTCTCGCAAATCTTGCTAGATTTTTTGTTATTATTAAATTTATATTATATATTTCTAATTCTTTAATCATTTTCTTAAATCCTGGTCTATTAAAATTTGCTCCCGAAAAGCCATCATCTACATATTCATAATATTTATCATAATTAAAGTTTTTCTTTATATAATCAAGTATAATTGCTCTTTGATTTGATATACTTTCACTTTCTTCTCTATCACCATCATCTTTACTTAATCTTAAATAGATTGCAATATTATGAACTGATTGCTTCTTTGTATCTGGTATCATTAACATTAAAATATCCTCCTATACAGTTTAGTTCATAGAAATTAAAGTGAATAAGTACATTTTTATCTTTGTCAATTTCAATCTTATTAATTAATTGTTGCAAATCATCTTTTTTTAATTCTTTGCAATCAATTATTTTTTTTATTGTATTTTTTAATTTATCCTCTATTTTTTTCTCATCATAATTTTTTTCAAACTGGTTAATCTCTTCTTCAGTTTTTGCTTTAAGTTCTTCTAATTTATGCCTTTCTGTTATCATATTTTCAGAAAAGCAAATAAAATCTTGTTCTTCTATTAATCCATCTAATTTATCTTTATATAATATAGATATTTTCTTGTTCAAGCTATCTAACTGACTTTTGATTTGGCCTATTTTTTCTTCTAATTTTCCTTTATTACTTTGTGATTTAATTAAATTTAATAATAATTCTTTATTGTCAAAAACATCTGATTTTATGTATTCTTCAAAAACACTATAAATTTTATCTAATACCTTTTTTTCTAACTCGTTATAATTTATATACTGTTTATAGCATATTTTATTACTTACAACTCTTGTTGCTGTACTACAAATAACATATCTTCTAATTGTAACTTTATCTTTATATTTATCTTTCTTTTTATTAATTTGTAATTTATTATGACAATGGTAACAATATAATAATGACTTTAATAATGGATCTTCTTCTTTTATTCTTTCACCATTATGATTTTTAAAAATAGTTTGAACTGTATTCCATGTTTCTAAATCAATAATAGCAGGATGGTGATTTTCTGTAATTGTATGTTGTTCTTTTGGTAGTGCTATCATTTTTTTACTTTTATAGCTAATTTTTTTCCTTTTATTTTGTACAATAGTTCCTATATATACTGGATTTGTTAAAATTCTTTTAACTGTTGTATGTCTCCATATGTTTGTTGTATCTGTTACATTATTTATCACTCCAGTCATATTCATTGATAATCCTGGTGTATTAATTTTTTCTTTATTTAACAGTTGTGCAATTTGATATGTTCCTTTTCCTCCAATAAATTCACTAAATATTCTTTTAACAGTTTCTGCCTCTACCTCATTAATTTTCAAATGTCCTGCTTTATCTATTTTTGTATATCCAAATGGTGCATAACTTGTATAATAAAAACCTTCTTGTTTTTTTCTGTTTTTTGTTTTCTTTATATTTTTAGAAGTCTCTTTTGCATAAAAATCATTCATAATATTTTTAAATGCTACTGTATCGCAATTTTTATCCAAATATGTATCCACATCATCTAATACTGCTATATAACGTACTTCATTTTCAGGAAAAAAAGTCTCAATATATCTACCTGTTTCAATATAATCTCTACCTAATCTTGCTAGATTCTTGGTTATTACCATATTTATTTTTCCTGTTTCTATATCTTTAATCATTCTTTTAAAATTAGGTCTGTTAAAATTTGTTCCACTATACCCATCATCTATATATTCATCATATATTTTATAATTGTTATCTTTAGCATATGAACTTAATATTTTCCTTTGATTTGTTATACTTTCACTTTCTTCTTTATCTCCATCATCTTTACTTAATCTCATATACAATGCTGCACTATATTCACTATTGTCCAATTCATTTGATTCCAAATTTCCTCCTTTCCTTGTAATTATCTATGCTTAATTCATAACACTTATATTTTTATGTATAAAGTCGAGAAAAAAATTAATTTGTTTCATTTATTTTTCTTATTATTATATTTTCAGCAATTGATTGAAAACTTTGTCCATCTTTAGCATAAGTTACAATAATATTAAAATTTCCTTTTTTACTCTTTTTCTCATTTGTATTGTTATCTTCTCTTTCCTGCATTTTCTTCACCTCAATTAAGTCTATGACTTAAGACAAAAAAATATTATAAAAAATAAGACTGGCATTTAAACCAATCTTATCTATTAACATTTATTTATAATAAAACCATCATCTATGCTGATAACGCTTATATTGGTGTTTTTAATAAAATTTTGTATTAATCCATAACTTCTTGTTAATCTATCAATACTAAAAATTATCAAAACTTTCTTTTCTTTTTTATTTAAGATTTCTTTTATTCCTGGTCGATCAAAATCTAATCCAGAAAAGCCATTATCAATATAAATATGTTTGCAATCTACATTAAATTGTTTGCAAAAATCTATAATTGTATCTTCTTGCCTTTTTATTTCTTTTTCATTATCCTGATATTGGGAAACTCTTATATACCCAATTATTTTATCTTTGTTTTCTAATAACATCTGCTGTATTAATGAATCGTTTCTTTCTAAATTAGTCATTTTATCTTGTTTACTCTTCATATTTTTTCCTCCACTCTTTTTTAATTTAAGCTATTTTTTCAGCAGTAAATAACTTATCTAAATCTTCTGTCTCAATATCTTGTATTTCAACATCATCTATAAATTCGTTATTTGGTTCGTTATATTCGTTATCTTCCTGATTTTCATTGTCATTGTTATTTTCAGTATTATTACTATCATTTTTTATTTCATCAACAACTGGAATTGCAAAAACTTCTTGCATTGCATATCTATACGCTCCAGTTAATGCACCATATACTGCCCTACCTTTTTCATCAAATCCACTTCCTGGTATTTCAACTTCAATAGAATCTTTCTCTGGAGATTCAACATCAATAAATTGGTATTTCATATTAATGAATACCTTATTTCCTTGTGGTGTGAAATTTGTTACTTTTACAGGCAAAATAATAACCTTGTACTTAACAAGTAAAGGCTTTACCATTGCAATAATTTCTTCCGATTTTGCATATTTATAATTTTTTTCCTCATCTAATTCTGTTTTTTCGATTGGATTAATTTCTGACATTATATTTATAATTTTTTCTCCTATCATACTAAAATTCCTCCCATATTTTTTAATTCTACTTTTTGAAGTATATTAAATATATCAACATTAGAATCATTGTCTATAAACTCATTTATTTTTATAAATTTTGGATTTGTTTCACCTACTATAATCTGTTTATAAGCTAAATTGTTTTCTCTTAATTCTTTAAAAGACTCCTCAAAACATTTAACGACAAAATTATTTTCAGACCAATATGTAGATGTCCAAACTAATATTGCATATGTATTTTTAAATACTTTATATTCTTTATATAAATCAAGTTTTTTTAGAATATTATTATTCTTATTCGGCATTTTTTCTATTTTATTTAAAATTAATTGTAATCCCTTTTTATTAATTGCTATTACAACTTTGTATTTTTCTGTTTTTTTATACTCTCTATCCATTGCGATTTCTATGTCCTCCTCGCTAAACCAATCTTCTATATTACTTGAAATCATAGTTACAAAGTATTCGTTAAAATAATAATCTTTATATTGTATAATTCCCAATGCTCTAAAATGTTTATTATGTATTTTACCAATTCCATTCACAACTACAATCTCTCCAATTCTAAATTTATTTTTCATTGTAATTCAACCTTTAATTCATTATCTAATTTTTTTACAAAATCTTTAATGTTTGTATTGTATTTTTTCCAAAATTTTGCTATCATTTTATATATTACAATTATAGATTGGATAAGCAAGATTAAACTTATTATTAGTATTTTTTTTAATATTTTTGACATATAATTTATCCTTTCTTTAAACAATATTTATAGCAGTCTTTTTCTTATACCGTTTGATTAGACTGCTTTTTTATTTTCTGTATTATTTTCCACTATTGCCTTTACAATTTTATAGTCATTTAATATCATAAAATTGTTTCTTGTACTAACACTTATAGGCATAATAATACTTTCTGCTTTAACCTTTAATATATCTTGGTTGCTTTCAGGCATTAAAATAAGTTCATGTTTTTTTAAACTTGTATCCATGCATATTATTTTAGATACTTCTTTATCTTCATATACAGCCTTTTTGAATTCAACAATTTTTAAATATGTAACATTTTTATTTGTTTTATTTGTTTTTGAGCTGTTATTATTTTTATTATTTTGTTCACCATTTGATATATTAGTATTTTCAACTGCTTCTAATTTTTTAATATCTGGTATATAGTTTTTACCAATTATTGCATCCTCTGCTTTTAAATATAATTCATACCAATCCTTTGTTAAATCTTGTCCAAGTCTATTAGCTCTTTCTATTCTTCTTTTAATATTTTCTATTCCTTTTTCGCTTCCCATTGGATAACACCATATTCCTTCATCTTCCAATTTATCAATGATAAAATATAACCTTCCAACCCTTTTACATTTTCTATCTTTTCTGTATTGACAATTATCTCCTTTACATTCAATTCCTTGTCTTTTTCCATCATTATCCAAAGTTCTTGCTTCTCTTCCATTTCCATAGCATTTTAATTTTTTTCCTTCATATCTTTGGAATCCTTCAACTAACGGATTTTGATTAAAAAATCTTATTTTTAATTTATTTGGTTTGTTATAACTTTCATTAAATATTTCAACTGCTAATTCTGGTGTGGACTTATCAGTATGAACATTAAAATAAGCTAATTTAACAGGCTTATCTTTTTCTCCTCTAGTACCAGATCTAATATTTCCTATTAGATTTTTATTTATATATTCTCTCATCTTTTCATCCATATTTTTTCCTCTTTCCTTTTACGCAATTTTATTAAATAATGTCTTTTTATTTGCATAAATAAAATCTTCTATTTCAGAAATTAATTCTTTTTTTACTTTACTCTTTATTCTAGCCTCTCTATCTTCATTATCGCAAATTAGTCCTGGTAAAGTAACATTTAACTCTTCTAATTTTTCTTCAAAAATCTCTACTATCTCTGAAGCAAATTCTCTTTCTATACTTGTATTACTAAGTATATTGTTTTTCTTTTTGAGATAAATCCCATATATTTTCTCCTTTCCTTTCTATTATTGTATTTAAAACAAGAATCTAACTCAAAAATCCTCCTTTCTTATAAAAATAAAAAGGCAAAAATATAAAGAAATCTCGGGGGCGAAAATTTCTCTAACATTTTACCTTTTACAAAATATTAAGCACTAAAAATAAAGCCTTGTATTCAGCATGTGCTTTCAAACTACACTTGGGTACACCCAAGTATTAATAGCGTTATAGAAACGCCTTAAACCTAAATATGTGCCTTTTATGGCGTATATTTTAGGTAAACAGAATAAGATTATTTCTTATTCTATCCTTTGTTTTAAATACACTTTTATTTTACATCATCTGCTATAAATTTAAGAAATAAAAGTTTTTTATTGTTTATTTTTCAATGTTTTTTTCAACTTTTTTGTGAAATTTTATATTATGTCTATTAAAATGTTTTATTTTGTGTTATAATTTTCCTATTATTTCTTAAAGATTAATAAGAAAGGTGTGTATAATAATTGAGTTCTGTTATAATACACTTACAGCTCAAGCAGCTGGCAACTTTAAAATTGAATAAAGGAGGAAAACAAGATGAATGAAACAAATTCTCATTTATCCCATGTGCAGGGTGGAAACGGATTGTTTGTACCAATCACACTTGAAGAGATGGCAAAAAGTCCTGAAATCTTTGGAAGAGCAGGCGCAATGTGTTCAGAAGTGGCAGGAACTCCACCTGTCGTTTCT
>ENA-OOXA01001025-OOXA01001025.1-human-gut-metagenome-genome-assembly--contig:-NODE-1025-length-17054-cov-1.794753_pt1 | contig 17054 bp, 14 predicted proteins | sample MGYA00241581_ERZ501331 | MGnify/ENA primary metagenome ERZ501331 (study PRJEB25962, sample SAMEA2042982) | human gut metagenome | biome: human gut; feature: human-associated habitat; material: faeces...
GCTCCTGCAGCTCAGGGCACAGCAGGTTCAGTTAAGGTTGAAGCTCCTATGCCGGGCACAATCCTTGATGTTAAGGTTTCAGTAGGCGATTCTGTTTCAAGCGGTTCTGTTCTTTGCATTCTTGAAGCTATGAAGATGGAAAACGAAATCGTTGCTCCTCAGGACGGCACTGTTGCTTCTGTTAATGTTTCTAAGGGTGACAGCGTTGAAGCAGGCCAGGTTATCATTACATTAAACTAAGAGGTGTCGTAAATGGCTAAAATCGGAATTACTGAAACAGTTCTCCGTGATGCTCATCAGTCTTTGATTGCAACACGTATGAGAACTGACGAATTTGAGGGCATTCTCGAAAAAATGGATAAAATCGGCTATCATTCACTTGAATGTTGGGGCGGTGCAACATTTGACAGTTGCCTTAGATTCCTTGATGAGGACCCGTGGGACAGGCTTCGTCTTATTCGTAAAAAATGTCCTAATACAAAGCTCCAAATGCTTTTCAGAGGTCAGAATATGCTCGGTTATCGCCATTATTCTGATGAGCTTGTAGATTATTTTGTTAAAAAGAGTATTGACAACGGTATCGATATTTTGAGAATTTTCGACGCTCTTAACGACGTTCGTAATCTTCAAACAGCTATTGATGCCGCTAAGAAATACGGCGGTCACGTTCAGGCAGCTATTTCTTATACAACCGGTCCTGTTTTTGATATTAACTACTATTGCAATTATGCAAAGCAGCTTGAAAATGCAGGTGCTGATTCAATTTGTATTAAGGATATGGCAGGTCTTTTGACCCCTTACGGAACTTATGACCTTGTTAAGGCACTTAAGAGTACAGTCGATATTCCTGTTCAACTTCACTCTCACTATACTTCAGGCCTTGCTTCTATGGTACACCTTAAAGGTATTGAAGCAGGTGTTGATGTAATTGATACTGCCATGAGCCCGCTTGCTATGGGTACTTCTCACCCGGCTACAGAGTCTATGGTAGCTGCACTTAAGGGTACTGAATACGATACAGGTCTTGATATCAAGGCTCTTTCTGAAATCAGAGATTTCTTTACACCTCTTCGTGAAAAGTATCTTGCTTCAGGTCTTCTTGACCCTAAGATGCTTGGTGTTGACGCTAATACTCTTCTTTATCAGGTGCCGGGCGGTATGCTTTCTAACCTTGTTTCTCAGCTTAAGCAGGCAGGTAAGGCAGACAAGCTTGACGAGGTGCTTGCTGAGGTTCCGAGAGTAAGAGAGGATTCAGGTTATCCTCCACTTGTTACTCCTACCTCTCAAATCGTTGGTACTCAGGCTGTATTCAACGTTATTATGGGCGAGAGATACAAGATGGTTACTAAGGAATTTAAGGATTTGGTTGCAGGTAAGTACGGTAAGACTCCTTGCGATATTGACCCTGATTTCCAAAAGAAGATTGTAGGCGATGAAGAAATTATCACTTGCCGTCCTGCGGATCTTATTCATGATAAGATTGATGATTTCAAGGATGAAATTAAAGAGTATTATGAGCAGGAGGAGGATATCCTTTCATATGCTCAGTTCGGTCAGGTTGCTGTTAAATTCTTCCAAAAGAGAAGAGATAAAAAATACAACCTTGACGGTAAGCATGAGGATTTTGAATCAAAGGTTCACCCTGTTTGATTGTTCAATAATTTAATAATAGTCTAAAAGGTGTTGCATAAGCAGCACCTTTTAGTTTTTTTGTTCACAATGTACTATATTCTTTATATAATTATTAATATATGTATAACAAACGCCTAAAAATTCTTAGCATTTGTGAAGATTTTGTGTATAAACTATTGCAAAATGTTGTATCTTGTGCTATATTCATATTAGAGTACTGTTTGAAAAATTATTATAAATTGGAGGAACTAAAAAGTGAAAGAAACATTCAAAAAGCTATTCGCATGCCTTATGGCTTTGATTATGGTGATGACTGTAACCCAGTTCCTGAAGTTTTTCTTTCATATCCATGATTCTTTTCTCCTTTATAAAAATATTCGTAATTTCCTGATTAAGGGTCGCAGATCCGTAAATACAAAAAAGCCCCATCAACAACCTTTACCGCCAAGAAGGGTATGAGTGAGGTCTCTTGGCTCAACAGCAGTGAAGTAACTACAACTGAAGGAACAACTTATAAGCAGTCTTTTGCTCCGTCATCAAATGTACTTTATTGGCCGAGCGCTTATGTGGGAACAACAACTAATCTTGATGGGAGCGCAAACAGACTTAATTTTAAAATGTTTTATCCGTCGGCAGTATTGCTTTGGGACGGTAAAACAGACGTTTATATGCCTATTATGGCACTTGCTCAAAATACACTAAAAAGCAATCCTTTGGCATTTGACTCCGGCAGAACAATTTTTTATGCTGCACCTTATGATTTGGAACGTTTAAACGCTGCCACATCTCCTGCTCACAGTACGGATTTTTATGCTGATGAATGGCGTGGTGTTACCGGTTCGAAAAATGAGAATTTTACATTGACCAGATATTCTGACGGCTCAACTTTTGGATTTGCTGCTGAAGTATTAACCTCGTTTATTTTCAAAGGCGAAGGCGCAGGTAAATGCTATAATTTCGGATTATCCATGGAAAATGATGCCGCAAGTTTTCTTCACGTTGACAGTGGCATAACATTTGATTCAAACGGCTACTTAGCTAAAAAACTCTATTGGACAACTAATTCATACAGTGATCCGGAGCAGTTTAATACATCTCAGGATAACAACTCTTGGCAGTCAAGCTCTACAATTTATGTAGTAAACTATGAGCCTGTTGCCGATGCTGCAAATGAAGCGGCAGAATATTTAAAAACTTTAGTTCAAACAGATTATACTCCCGATGCAATCAATGCATATTACGATGCTGTTGCGGCATTGTATGATTTTGACCCTAACACTTATTTTGACCAAAATGACGGTAAATCCGCAACTGATGTTGAGGACATTGCTGTTCGTGTAGGTAAGTGCACAACGGAAATTAAAAAACTTGTTGATAATTATAATGTTGCAAAGAAAAATCTTGAAAACAGTAAGCAATACCGTATTTCGTTTACAGATGTAAACGGTGATCCTGTTGCTGACCACTACTACAAGGCTGGCGAAACCATTATTCAGCCTAAGCTTGATAGTGATAAGTTTATAAATACAGATCCTGAAGGTCATTATACTGCTTCTTATAAATGGCAGCCTGCAATTTCAGCTACAGCTACAGCTGATGTAAACTATGTTGAAAAAGCAGTAATTCCTGTTAAAACACCGCATGAATATCCTGCAAATTATACTCATGTATATCAAGATGGCAAATATGCACATACACGCAAATGTGCATTGTCTGATTGTGGTTATATTGATTGGGCATATTGCACATTCGTAAAGGATGAAGAAAAATCTAAAGATGCAACTTGCACAACTGATGAAATCCTTGTAAAGAAATGCTCAGTTTGCGGTCAGTCTTATACCGATAACGTTAATAATAAAAAGAAACTCAATCATGATATGCAGTTGGTAAAAACAGTTGCACCTACATGTGCCGATGAAGGTTATGATTTATATAAGTGCTCAAGATGTGATGACACTTATGTAGGAAATTATGTCGATGCTATTGGTCATAGTTATAATAATGTAGTTACTCCTCCAACCTGTACGGCAGGCGGATATACAACGCATACTTGTGTAAAAGGCGACAGCACTTATGTTGATTCTCAAACTTCGCCTCTCGGTCATAGCTATACTGCAACTGTAGTTGCTGCTACAACAACGTCACAAGGCTATACAGTATATACTTGTACACGTTGCGGCGCTAATTATGTAAGCGATTACACGCCTGTATTGCCGACTCTTACTCCGAATGAAAACAAAATTGCTAAAGAATACGGAGTAGATGCTAAAACAGCTCAGGAAATTAATTACATTTTTATCACTAATAATGTTTCAAGTGATACGGCTTCTTTAACCGAAAGCAAAATGACTGCTAAACCTCCTAAAGGCGACGGCGATTATAAAGGCTCAAACTTCGGACTTTTAAGAGCGCAAACCACTAAACTTAAAAAGAACAGTGTTACCGTTAAATGGAATAAGGTTAAAAATGCAGACGGCTATATTGTTTACGGTGCTAAGTGCGGTGCCAAGAGTAAATATAAGGTACTTAAGGTGGTTTCAGGTAAGACTACATCCTACACTCACAAAAAGCTTAAGAAAGGCACATATTATAAATATAATATCGTAGCATTTAAATATGTAAACGGTGTCAAGGTTACACTCGCTGCTTCTAAAAAGATTCACGCAACAACTCTTGGCGGTAAATACGGTGTAGCAAAGGCAGTTAAGCTTAATAAGAGTAAGGTGAAAATCAAAAAGGGCAAGACCTTTAAGATTAAAGCTTCTGAAATTAAGAAGGATAAGAAAATTAAGAAGCACAGAGCTATTTGCTATGAATCTTCAAATACTAAGATTGCCACAGTAAATTCAAAAGGAAAGATTAAGGCTAAGAAGAAGGGCAAATGCACAATTTATGTTTACGCTCAAAACGGTGTTTATAAGACTGTAAAGGTAACAGTTAAATAAAAATCAATAGTTTTGCAGAGGCGGTTGAAAAACTGCCTCTGTTTTTTATTTGACTACGAAATAAATATACCCACCATAGGTTAAAAGGAGCAGTATTCCTTGCCATCTTTGGAATTTTTGCGTTATTATCGTCGGCAAAACCGCAATGCAAATAACTATAAGGCATATTTTCATATCCATACTTACGCTTGAGGCAGAAACGGCAAGTTCACCGCTCCCTCTTGCTATTGAAATTAATGAGCAAAGCGGAAGAATTAATGTTAAATCAATAATGTTTGCACCGAGTATGTTGCCTGCCGAAAGTGTTCCGGATTTCTTTTTGAGCGCCGACAGCGCCGTTACAAGTTCCGGCAGGGAAGTGCCTATTGCAACTGCAATTACGCTTATCACCCTTTGTGAAATGTGTAAGTTTTTTGCTATTTGAGTTCCTTGCGATACAAGAAGTCTTGCGCCAATAACTGTTCCTATTGCGCCGAAAACAAATAAAACAGTACAAAGCACTTTTTCTTTTACTGTAAACGTTTTATCGTTTTCATCGTTTTTTACTTCTTTTTTTATGCTTTTTATGTTTTCAAAAATAAATACTGCAAATACTGATATTAAAAGCGTAACACCTAATGCGGACAAAAAATAATATTCTTTGCTTTCGCCTTTAAATTGTAATGTTTGTTTTTTTGTGATAACGCAGCCTATTATTAAAGATATAATTGCTAAAATCATTGAAATACCTTTAAAGAAAATGTCATGCCTTTTTATTTCAAAGGGCATAAAGGTTATGAAAAGTCCTAATATCAGTGCAGTGTTTGCCGTGACCGAGCCTATTGCATTGCCGACTGCCATATCGACGTTTTTGGTTACGGTTGCCTGAACGCTTACTATTATTTCAGGCAGAGTTGTAGCAATTGAAACGATTGTTGCGCCAATTATAAAATTAGGTATTTTAAGCATTTTTGCCGCTTGTGTTGCACTGTCTACAAAAATATCTCCACCCTTGATTATTAAAAAAAGTCCGATAATAAAAAAGGTGTATGTAAAAATATTCGCCATATCTGTCCGCCTTAAAATTTAGTTGTGTTAAATGCTTATATATGTTATAATATTTCAGTTAATTAATATATGAGGTGACGTTATGTCTAAAAACAAAAAATTCACTCCTTTAATATTTATTCCTATTGCAGTGGCAGTATTCGTGTTAATCTTTCTTGCTGTAAGCGGTCATTTAACTAAAACCGAGGATATAAAAAGGCCTACTGCCGAAACCTCAATTTCAGTTGTTAATGATGAAACGACTGAGCCTACAAGCGCTAATACCGACGGCAAGGTTACTCTTTGCGCAGTTGGTGATAATCTTATTCACAACACCTTGATTGATGCAGGTAAGCAGGAGGACGGAAGCTACGACTATACTTGCCTTTATAAAAATATTTCTCCCGTTATTCAAAAATATGATGTGTCTGTAATTGACCAGGAAACAGTTTTGGGCGGCTCTGAATTTGAATATACCGGTTATCCTGTTTTTAATTCTCCGCAAGAGATTGGCGACGCTGCTATTAAGGCAGGTTTTGATATTTTCAATTGCGCAAATAATCATATTATGGATAAAGGCTCTCAGGGCGTTATGAATGAAATTAATTATTTCAAAAAGCAAAAGGATATTGTTTATCTTGGCATTAACGAGGACGAGCAGAGTTATAACACTGTTAAATATTATGTAAAAAACAATATAACATTTGCGCTTCTTAATTATACCTATGGCACAAACGGTATTGACTTGCCAAGCGATAAGCCGTGGCTTGTTAATTTGATGAATAAGGACAAGGTTACTAAGGATATAAAAGAGGCAAGGGAAAACGCAGACGTTGTAATCGTGTTCCCTCATTGGGGAACGGAAAACAGCTTTGGTATATCTGATTATCAAAAGGAATATACTGAGCTTTTCAGTTCTCTCGGAGTTGACCTTGTTATCGGTTGTCACCCTCACGTTATTCAGCCGGTTAAAGAGGTTACTAATGACAAGGGGCACAAAATGCTTGTCTATTATTCTCTCGGTAATTTCATTTCTCATCAAATTGAAATTGACCAACTTTGCGGCGGTATGGCAAGTGTTGATATTGAAAAGAAAAACGGCGAAATCACAATTGAGGGCAAATTTGTACCGATTGTAACTCATTACAGCAGAACTGACAGCGGCAAATTTACATTTGACGTCTATAAGCTGAGTGATTATAACGAAGAGCTTGCCTCCTCGCATTCTCAAAAGGGCGGCACACCGGAATATTATAATAAGCTTGTTAAAAAGGTTGTAGATGAAAAATACCTCGATTTATCGAAATAGTCTATTTTTTGTCATTTTGTATAAAAACTTTTAACATGAATTATTGCTCACGTAGTAAATTGACAAAATTGTATAAAATCGTTGACAAACGTAAATTTGCTGACTATAATGAAATTGTAGTAAGAACAAAGGCGTTCCGAGTGAATTCGGAGCGCCTGTTTTTTTGCTTTATTTTATTAAAACAAATTCTTAAGAGAGGAGTATTTACTATGAGTAAGTACACAAAGGAAGAAATCCTTAAAAGCGCACAGGAAAACGGCGTAGAATTTATCAGACTTCAGTTTACAGACGTTTTCGGCATTATGAAAAACGTTGCTATCACAAGCTCACAGCTTGAAAAAGCACTTGATAATGAGTGTATGTTTGATGGCTCGTCAATTGACGGCTTCGTAAGAATCAACGAAAGTGATATGTATCTTCATCCTGATTATGATACATGGACAATTTTCCCTTGGAGAAAGCACCAGAACGCTCAGACAGCTCGTCTTATTTGCTCTGTTTATTGTGCAGATAATAAAACTCCGTTCCTTGGCGACCCAAGAAACGTTCTTCAGAAGGTTATGAATGAGGCTGCTGAAATGGGCTACAGCTTTAACGTAGGTCCTGAATGTGAGTTTTTCCTCTTTAAGCTTGATGAAGACGGTAATCCGACAACTACAACAGGTGATGAGGGTGGTTACTTTGACCTTAACCCAATCGACCATGGCGAAAACTGCCGTCGTGATATCTGCCTTGCTCTTGAGGAAATGGGATATACAATTGAAGCATCTCACCATGAGGTTGCTGAGGGACAGCACGAAATCGATTTCAAGTTTGATGAGGTTATGACAAGTGCTGACCGTGTAATGACATTTAAGCACGTTGTTAAAACTTATGCTACAAAGCATGGCCTTCACGCAACATTTATGCCCAAGCCGATTTACGGTATTAACGGTTCAGGTATGCATACTAATATGTCGCTTATGACTAAAAATGCTGAGGGCAAAACAGTTAATGCATTCTATGATTCTGAAAGCGAAGACGGTCTCAGCGATGTTGCTCATTACTTTATCGGCGGACTTCTTAAGCATGTTAAAGGTATTGCCGCTTATTCAAACCCGACTGTAAATTCATATAAGAGACTTGTACCGGGTTATGAAGCTCCTACTTATATCGTTTGGTCAGCATCTAACCGTTCTTGTCTTGTTCGTATTCCTGCCGCAAGAGGTATGGGTACTCGTGTTGAACTTCGTTGTCCTGACCCAACCTGCAATCCTTATCTTGAAATGGCACTTTGCCTTGCAGCCGGTCTTGACGGAATTAAAAACAAAATTACTCCTGCTCCGGCAGTAGATTATAATGTATTTGACCTTTCAAATGAAGAACTTGAAGAAAAAGGTATTGATTGTCTTCCTGGCTCACTTGAAGAGGCTGTTAAGGCTTCAGAGGCTGACCCGTTTGTTAAGGAAACAGTAGGCGAACACGTATTCAATGCGTACACAGAAGGCAAGAAGGCTGAATGGGACGAATACAGAACAAAGGTTTCACAGTGGGAAATCGACAGATATATGGTTAATTATTAATTTTTACTTAACCCTCTCTTATGGCATTTATGCCATTTAGCCAAGCCGATATCATTTCGGTGTCGGTTTGGCTTATTTTTTCAGCACAATGGGGTGCGACAATGCAATTGCATTTGCCGCACCCCGTTTTTTTATTTCTTTTTGTCATTACACACTATATAATTTGAGGAGGAAGAATAAATGGATATAACATCTATTCTTGAAAAGGTCGACAGCGAAATGTTCGGCATCTGGTTTTTGATTGGTGCGGCTCTCGTTTTCTTTATGCAATGCGGTTTTGCTATGGTTGAAACGGGATTTACACGTGCAAAAAATGCGGGCAATATTATAATGAAAAATCTTATGGATTTTTGCATCGGTACTCCGATGTTTATATTGCTCGGTTTTGGTCTTATGATGGGTGAAGAGGTCTTAGGCGGCTTTTGCGGTATGCCAACCTTGGGCGTTTTCACAAATTATCAAAACTTTGATTGGTCAAACTTTGTATTTAACCTTGTGTTCTGCGCTACAGCGGCAACTATTGTTTCCGGTTCAATGGCAGAGCGTACAAAGTTTTCAAGCTATTGTATTTATTCGGCAGTAATTTCTGCTGTTGTTTATCCAATCGAGGCAGGTTGGATTTGGAATCCAAACGGTTGGCTTGCTAATCTTGGCTTCCATGATTTCGCCGGCTCTTGCGCTATTCATACGGTTGGCGGTATAACTGCATTTATCGGCGCAATTATGGTCGGTCCCCGTATCGGTAAATATGTTGAGGATAAAAAAACAGGTAAAAAGGTAGCAAAGGCAATTCCCGGTCACTCACTTACTCTCGGCGCACTCGGTGTATTTATCCTTTGGTTTGGATGGTACGGTTTCAACGGTGCAGCAGCAAAGAGCGGACCTCAGCTTGCTTCTATCTTTTTAACAACAACATGTGCACCTGCTATTGCAACTTGTGTAACTATGATTTTCACTTGGATTAAAAACGGTAAGCCGGACGTTTCAATGTCGCTTAATGCTTCACTTGCAGGTCTTGTTGCAGTAACAGCAGGATGTGATGTTGTCGATGCTCTCGGTTCTTGCCTTATCGGTGCGGTTTCCGGTATTCTCGTAGTTGTTGCTGTTGAATTTATTGATATTAAGCTTAAGGTCGACGACCCTGTAGGTGCCGTAGCAGTTCACTGTGTAAACGGTATGTGGGGCACAATTGCAGTAGGTCTTTTCGCAACAACTTCTGTTCCGGGCAACGATTCGTTTAAAGGCCTTTTCTACGGCGGCGGGTTCTCACTTCTCGGCAAGCAACTTTTAGGTCTTGTTTGTGTTGCAGCTTGGACAATTGTTACAATGACAATCGTATTCCTTATTATTAAGAAAACTAACGGATTGCGTGTATCTGAGGATGAAGAAATCAAGGGTCTTGACGCTACAGAACATAATCTTCCGTCAGCTTATGCAGACTTTATGCCGGCTATGGCATTTGCTACATCGTCATCAATTAAAGCTTCTGCCCCTAAGGCAAGTGTTCCGGCTTCGCCTCTTGCACCTGTTGAAAAGGCAGTTGAGGTTGAAACTTATACAACTAAAAAATCGCCTGAGCTTTCAAAGGTAGTTATGATATTTAATCCTGCCAAGTTTGAAGATGTCAAAACTGCTATGAATTCGATAGGTGTCACCGGAATGACCGTAACAAATGTAATGGGTTGCGGTACTCAAAAGGGCCATATCAGAAAATATCGTGGTATTGAAATTGAAGAAATGAATCTCAATCCAAAAATGAAGCTAGAAATGGTTGTTTCGGCAGTGCCTGTTGAAAAGGTTGTTGAAACTGCAAGAGATGTTCTTTATACAGGTAATATCGGTGACGGTAAAATCTTTATATATGATGTGGAGGACGCCGTAAAGGTTCGTACAGGCGAGCGTGGATATGACGCTTTGCAGGGCGAAGATGATGTTTAATACTTGTTTAATTTAATCTCTCACAAATATTTGTATTTGTTATTTTCTACCTAAGGAAAAGCAGGATTGCAATTGCAGTCCTGCTTTTTCTGCTGCATAAATATAATATGGTATTCATTAGAATACGCATAAGTATACAACAATGTTAACAAATACTGTGATATTATACATAAATAAAGCGAAAAATTGCTTTAATTTTGTAATTTGTATAATTGACTACAGTGCATTATTTATTGTAAAATTAATTAAACGGTGATATTTAATGAACATAATGTTCATAAATTTTATATTATCATTTCTATTTAACTTAAGGAGAGGATATTATGTTGAAAGAGGGAGAAATCAGGATTCCGTCAGGCTGTGCCATTGCCGCAATAATCGACAGAAAAGGCAATCGTATCAACGGTTCGGAAATTATTAAATCTATCGCTCTTATGCATGACAGGTCTAACGGTCTCGGCGGCGGCTTTGCGGCTTACGGCATTTACCCTGAACACAAAGACGAATACGCAATTCACGTTTTCTATGATTCTAACGAAGCAAAAAAACAATGTGAGGATTTTCTTTTTAGGCATTTCAATATTGATGTTGCTGAAAGAATACCTACCCGTCAGGTACCGAGTATTGAAAAAGGACCTGATATTTGGAGATATTTCGGCAAGGCTAACCGTGTTCGTATGAAGGATGCACGTCAGGATGAACTTGAATATGTTGCTCAGTGCGTAACCAAGGTTAACAACGCTATTGACGGCGCATATATTTTTTCAAGTGGTAAAAATATGGGCTGTTTTAAAGCGGTAGGATATCCTGAGGATGTCGGCGAGTTTTATATGCTTGACCAATACGAGGCGTATATTTGGACCGCTCACGGCAGATTTCCAACCAACACCCCCGGCTGGTGGGGCGGTGCTCATCCGTTTAATATTCTTGACTGGTCAATCGTTCATAACGGCGAAATTTCTTCTTATGACGCAAACCGCAGATATATCGAGCAGTTTGGCTATATTTGCACAATGCAGACAGATACCGAAGTTATCACTTATCTTTTTGACCACCTTTTGCGCCACCATAATCTTCCTATCGAGGTTGCCGCTGATGTTCTTACAGCGCCTGAATGGGAGGAGATAGATAAAATGGACGATGACAGAAAGGAATATTTCACAAATCTTCGTTCAATTTATAACGGCGCTCTCGTAAACGGTCCTTTTTCCGTAATTCTCGGTTCTAATAAAGGGCTTCTTGCTATTAATGATAGGCTTAAGCTTCGTTCGCTTACTGCGGCAACAAAGGGCAATAGGGCATATTTTGCTTCTGAGGAATCGGCTATCAGAATTATTTGCCCCGACCCTGAAAAGGTATGGTCTGTTTCAGGCGCCGAGCCTGTATTTATTCCGCTCGAAATTGATGATGAGGAGGTTGAGGACTGATGATTAATTATATTCCACGCAAATTTACTGTCATTCGTGATAAAGAATTATGTATTAACTGCGGCTGTTGTGTTCGTCAGTGCTCAAACGAATGCCACTATTTTGATGAGGACGGTAAAACCGTATTGGTTAATTCAAAAAATTGCGTTGCGTGTCATAGGTGTGTTGACCTTTGTCCTACAGGTGCGCTTCGCATAGAAAAATATGTTTGCGATTATCGTGATAATGCAAACTGGACTCCTACCTATCAGCAAGAAATTTGCCGTCAGGCAGATACAGGCTCTGTTCTTCTTTCGGCAATGGGTAATCCTAAGCCTTATCCAATTTATTGGGATAAAATCTTGCTTAATGCATCACAAGTAACCAACCCGTCTATCGACCCGCTTCGTGAGCCTATGGAAATTCGTACTATTTTAGGCCGTAAGCCTAATAAGCTTGAGGTTGAAAGAAAAGGTAAATCAATTACTAAAATGCCGCCTCAGGTTATGCTTGAAACACCTATAATTTTTTCTGCTATGAGTTTTGGCTCAATCTCTCTTAATGCTCAAAAATCGCTTGCAATGGCGGCTGTTGAGCTTGGAACGCTTTTTAATACAGGCGAAGGCGGACTTCATCCTGATTTGCGCTCTTTTGGCGATTATGCAGTTGTTCAGGTCGCTTCCGGTCGTTTTGGCGTTCATAAGGATTATCTTAATAATTCTAAATTTATTGAAATCAAAATCGGTCAAGGTGCTAAGCCGGGTATCGGCGGTCATCTCCCCGGTGAAAAGGTTAATGTAGAGGTGTCAAATGCACGTATGATTCCTGAGGGCTCAGATGCTATTTCTCCCGCTCCTCACCACGATATTTATTCTATTGAGGATTTGCGCCAGCTTATTTGGTCTCTTAAGCAGGCAACTCATAATAAAAAGCCTGTTTCCGTTAAAATTGCCGCAGTACATAATGTTGCCGCAATTGCTTCCGGTGTTGCAAGAGCAGGTGCGGATATTGTTGTAATTGACGGTTTTAGAGGCGGTACGGGTGCCGCACCTACAAGAATAAGAGATAATGTGGGTATTCCTATTGAACTTGCGCTTGCAGCAGCTGACCAAAGGCTTCGTGACGAGGGTATTCGTTCAACTGTTTCTCTTGTTGCCGCAGGCTCGTTCCGTTGTTCATCCGATATTGTTAAAGCAATTGCTCTCGGTGCAGATGCTTGCTATGTTGCTTCTGCTCCCCTTATTGCAATGGGCTGCCATATGTGCCAAACATGTAATACCGGTAAGTGTAATTGGGGTATTGCTACTCAGCGTCCTGACCTTACACGTCGTCTTAATCCTGAAATTGCACATAAAAGGGTAATCAATTTAATAAACGCTTGGAATCACGAAATTAAAGAAATTATGGGCGGTATGGGTATCAACTCTATTGACTCGCTTCGTGGTAACAGACTTATGCTTCGTGGTATCGGTCTTAGTGATAAAGAACTTGAAATACTCGGTATTAAGCATGCAGGCGAATAAGGAGGGCATAGATATGAAAAAAGTTTTCGCAAGAGAAGAACTTTGCATAAACTGCCGCCTTTGCGAGGTTTATTGCAAAACAGCTCATTCAAAATCTAAAGACGTAGTTAAAGCATATAAATCGGAAAATCCTGAACCTGTAAGCAGAATTTCTGTTTTTGGCGATAGGGTCGCTTCCGTTGCGGTCAATTGCCGCCATTGTGATGACCCTGCATGTGTTAAGGCTTGCATTACAGGCGCAATGACTAAGGATAAAAAAACAGGCATTGTATCTGTTAACGAGGATAAGTGCATAGGCTGTATGACCTGCCTTGCAGTTTGCCCAATCGGTTGTATTAAGCAGGGCAATATTGCATATAAGTGTGACCTTTGTCAGGGCGAAGAACCGGCTTGTGTTAAAAACTGCCCTAATAATGCTTTGCTCTGGCTTGAGGTAGGAGGTGCTAAATAATGAATTATGTTATTGTAGGCGCTTGCGCCGCAGGTCTTGCTACTGCTGAGGCTGTCAGAAAAGCCGATGCCAAGGGCAATATCACAATGCTTACAGAGGAGGCTTATTTCCCGTATTCACGCCCTTCTATCAGCTATTTTCTTAAGGGCAAGGTTAAGGAAAGCAATATGGCTCTTCGTAAGCCGTCTTTTTATAAAACAAATAATATAAATGTTATTACAAACGCTAAGGTAACCTCTATTGACAGAAAAAATAAAACTGTTAAGGTTGGCAAAAAATCATATTCTTATGATAAGCTTTGCCTCGCAACAGGCTCAAAGCCGTTCGTGCCTCCTATGGAAAACGTTGAGGGCAAGGAAAATGCGGTTACATTTCTTGATTTAGCTTCTGCAAAGGAGCTTAAATCTCTTGCAAATGAAAACACAAAAGCTGTTGTAATCGGTGCAGGTCTTATCGGTATGAAAGCTGCCGAGGGTCTTGTTAAAATATGCAAAAGCGTAGATGTTGTTGAACTTGCACCGAGAGTTTTACCGTCAATTCTTGATAAAACTTCTGCACGTCAAGTTAAAAAGCATTTGGAAAATAACGGCATTAAATTTCATTTGGAAAATACTGTTGTTAATGCTCAATCAAAGGGTAAGCATATTACAGGTGTAACTCTTAAAGACGGCAAAACATTAAAATGCGATTTGCTTGTTCTTGCAGTCGGTGTAAGACCTCAGTACGAACTTGCCGAAAGCGCAGGGCTTGAGGTGAACAGGGGCATTATTACCGATATTCACACTATGCAAACGAGCGATAAGGATATCTATGCGGCAGGTGACTGCACCGTATCTGTTGATATGCTTGACGGCTCAAAAAAAATTATTGCTCTTTGGCCTAACGCAGTGCAGCAGGGCAGAGTTGCCGGTTATCAAATGGCAAGTGAAAGCAATACGGTAGACGGTACTTATTCTGTAAACGCTATTGACTTTTTCGGCCTTCGTATTTGCACCTGCGGTCTTATCAATGCTCAAGGTGAGCAATATTTTGATAAAATTAAATCTGACGGCGATGTATATAAAAGGCTTGTGTTTGAGGGTGACAGGCTTGTAGGCTTTGTTCTTATCAATTCAAGCGAAAATGCAGGTATTTATACAAATCTTATTTCAAATAAGGTTGATCTTTCTACTCTTGAAGGCGATATTATGGAAACACCGTCAATATTTTTGTTTGATAAGGATACAAGAATTCAAAAGCTGAGAGGAGGCATTTTGTTATGATTATCGAAGCGGGACTTACTCGATATGAAGCAGTAAATAAGGAAATTGAAAAGCAACTTGAAAAGCAAAATAAGGTTACTGTTAAAGATGTCAACGGTCAGCGTTATATCGGTTGTGCTCTTGATGAGGGCAAAACAATTGAGGTTTACGGCACTCCGGGCAACGATATGGCTTGCTATTTAAACGGCGGCAGGGTAGTCGTTTACGGCAATTGTCAGGATGCAGTCGGCAATACAATGGGCGGCGGCGAAATTGTTGTCCACGGTCACTCCGGTGACGCTATGGGTTACGGTATGCGTGACGGTCAAATTTATATCCGTGATAACGTTGCCTGCCGTGGCGGTATTCATATGAAAGAATTTAGGCAAATGCGCCCTGTTCTTGTTATCGGTAAAAATGCCGGCTCGTTTCTCGGGGAATATATGGCGGGCGGCACTATCGTATTGTTGGGCCTTGATATGAAAAGGGGCGAAAAGCTTTTCGGCACTCATTGCGCATCCGGTATGCATGGCGGCAAAATCTTTGTCCGTGGAACATTTCCTAAAGAAAATATTTCCCAGAATATTAAGGTTCAGGCTCTTGATGATGATGATAAAAAAGAACTTGACGAATATATTAAAAAATATTGCAAGTATTTTAATAAGGATTATAATGAAATTATGCAAAAGCCTTTTAAAAAGCTCGTTGCGGCAACATCACGTCCTTATGCAAATCTCTATACACCTAATTGATAAAAGCTACATTTTAAGGGATAGATTTCGTTAAGAAATCTATCCCTTAAAAAATTTAAACCATAAAGCTTGTTTTAAATTGTATTTTAATCATAAAACAAAATATTTCAATTGCCTTTCAAGTGTTATTGAAAAATAAAAATTTGAAAAGTGTTAGACAATCCGTTAGACAGTAGCAAAAAATAAGAGCCAAATCAGTTAAGATTTGGCTCTATATCAGTGTCTTTGTACTGCATATTTGATACAATGTGACCGTATATAAATTTTTGTTATTGTTGTTGTCCATATCATACAACTTTTTTAGCTATATCGTTTAATAAAATTTTTACATTACTATGAAATATGCAATTATGATTATAATATCAATAATGCTCAAAATAATGAGTGATACTTTTTGCCATTTAAGAAAATAGCCTTTATTGTCCATATGTATTCTGTCTATCTTTTTTGAACAACTTATGCAATAAGGAATTGTCATAATTGCTGCAAAAACAATTCCGGCAAATATTGCAGGTATAAACATAAGAATAAATACAGCCTTAACTACACCTTTGTTAGCTCTTATTTGATTGAGTATAAAATGTATGGTAGTACATTCCGATGCAAGCCCATAGCCCGTAATCAATGCACCCAATATGTTATAAAGCACACCTGTCTTCCCATTAAAATCAAATTGAACGTCCGTTGTGATAACAAATCTAATAAGAAACACACCGAAACCAAGCAAAAACGATAGTGAAACGAAATATAAATATCTTCTTTCGTTATTCGTCAATTTGTCTTTATAACCGTTCATATGGAATCATTCTCTATGTTCTTGATTTTATCTATTAAATAATTATGAACTAATCTTTATCAATATGCTCAAATGGTATAAATCGTTCTAATAAATATTCAAAAATCACAATAAGAACTATCGCACCAATAAAATCAGTCTTTGTTATTTTAGCAATAATAATACCAGCTACAATTATTAATATATTAAAAAACATTGAAGAAAATGATTCGACTTTAAATTTTTCACCACAAAACTTACATTTACAAGGTATATTATAACGATATCCTATTTTTCCAATAACAAAAATACCTCTTTTATGACAACATGGACATTCATTGTAAAAAAGTAAGTTCAATATTTTTTTCATTCTGTTATTACCTCAAAATAATTATCATCTTTAATAACATCACCAGTATGCTTCTCCTAAATTAAAAATACAAATCCATTCTATTATATTTATTATACTATACAAAGGAATATAATTCAATTGT